>Ga0102590_1001845_pt1 | contig 28459 bp, 27 predicted proteins | sample AraplaMF_Col_mMF_FD_76859 | JGI IMG/M metagenome (GOLD analysis project Ga0102590, IMG submission 76859) | Arabidopsis root microbial communities from the University of North Carolina, USA - plate scrape MF_Col_mMF | ecosystem: Host-associated > Plants > Roots > Endosphere | place: USA... | reverse complement strand
CCGCGACGTGCAGGACATGATCGAGCGCGCCGATCAAGGCCTCTATATCGCGAAGAAAACCGGCCGCAACCGCGTCCACCTGATGCCGGTGGCCGAAGCGCGGGACATGCGCGCCGCGTGATCTGGGGGCGCTGCCGCCACGGCGCCAGCAAGCCGGTTCCGATGCAAGGGGATTATCGTCTCATTGCTCGCGAACGCCGGCCTTTCTAAGTCCCTCGACGATGTCGTCGTACTCACGACGAAACTGCGGATTGCTCGAACGTGCGTGGCCTATTTGCTGGAACCACCGGACCGTGAAGTCCGGTCTGATGGCATTCAATTCGGCCAACACCTGCTGGGCCATTTCCAATTGGCCAGTGGCTCCATAGGCTGAAACCAGATCCGCATAGGGAAACCAGTCCCGTTTGTTCAAACTGATCGAGCGCCTGCATTCCTCGATGCCTTCGCTATACTGGCGCAGATGCACGTGAGCATGACAAAGGAAGAAGCGCCAAGTGCCGGCGGCCGGGTCCTTTGGGCTGAGGCGCAAGGCGATCTGAATGGGCGAAAAGGCTTCGCGCGCGCGTCCCGCCGTAATAAGGACGATCCCCTTGGACGCATACGCGCTGGGCGAATTGGGATCGATTTCCAAAGCTGCGTCGTATTCAGGCAAGGCTTCCTCGGGACTTCCGTAATTCAGGATGTTTCCCTTGCCGATGTGCGCATTTGCGGTCGCCGGGCGCCTTGCAAGAACTTGATCAAGCAGTTTGATCGCCGTCTTTTTGTCCTCGACAGCCGATGTTGACCATCCGTAGATCACGTCATGCGTCATGCACCACGCTTTCCCGAGCATTGCATCGAGGTTGTCCGGATCGAGGCGTAGCGCGCTGTCGAATAAGTCCCTTGCCTGCGCATTCGTTGATCTGATCCGAGGTTCATAGAGTTTCGCCCAGCCGCGCATGCTGAAATCCACAGCATCTGGATTCGTTGGCCTCTCCATTTGGCTGCGCCGGCTTTCGGCCTGAACGAGTTGAACGTTGAGAGAGCGGGCGAGCCGCGCCGTGACCTGCTCCTGCAAGGCCGCAAGATCTGTCCGATCACCGTCAAAGCGATCCGACCAAACGTCTCTACCGTTTGACAGGTCGGAAAGTGACACATTCATACGGACCTGAGCTCCGGCCCGCTGCACCGCGCCCTGTACGGCCCAGCGAATGCCAAGGTCCTTGCCGAGTGTCTTGAGATCGACTTGCTTGCTCTTATAGGTAAAAGCAGTGCCGCGGCCGATCACGAATGCGCCCGGCATCTGTGCGAGGTCGGTCGTCAGGTCAGTCGTAATGCCGTCCGCGAAATAGTCCTGCTCCGGATCGTTGTTGAGGTTCGCGAACGGCAGGACGACAAGAGACAAGCGCGGAGCGATACCGGGCCGGACCGCCGCTTCCTTTTGTGGCTTTTGCTCTTCCCGCAAAACCTCAGTGTGATCCGTCCGCAAGGCGACGAGGCCGCCAACGATCGCACCGACGATTGCGATTACGGCGAGCGCGCCGCCGACACTCATCAAACCCGCTCGAGACCGGGCGGCCGGGCCACGTCTATCCCTGATGACGACATATGCCCGTATTGGTCGATCGATATTCTTGAGGTTCTGCACGCCCAGATCGGCGAACTCAACGCCGGCCTTGCCACGAACCTGGTCGTAGGCGGAAGCCGAAATGCAGATACCGCCCGGCTCTGCGATACCCTCCAACCGCGCCGCGATGTTAACGCCGTCACCAAAGATGTCGTGGGGCTCGACGATGACGTCGCCGATATTGATTCCGACTCGGAAAGCAATGCGCCGATCTTCGGCGTCTCCGACCGTCAATTCGTCAACGCGGCTCTGAAACTCTACGGCCGCTCGAACGGCTTCAACTGCACTTGGAAACTCTGCCAGCAACCCGTCGCCGGTATTCTTCACGACGCGGCCGCCATGTTCAGCAATCGCGGGGTGGACCGCCTCCACCAGGAGAGCCGTCAGCCTGGCATGCGTAGCCTCTTCGTTGTGGTGCATGAGTCGCGAATAGCCGGTCACGTCGGCGACCAATATCGCCGACAACCTCCGCTCGACCCGGTCTGACCGCTCTTGCACCATGGCTGCGATCCAAACTAGACGCGATCTTGTACAACAGGCCACATGAGATGCCCATACGAGCTATTGTCGCAAACGGGTCAAAAGGCTTTTCCCGAGCGGGCACGAATATCTGTTTATCGCACGGAAGCCGACGTCCAGGACTTTGCTTCCGACGACTTTCTGTGAAGCCAACATTTGCCAAGTCGGATGGAACCTATTTGCCGGCCACGAGAAGATACCCTGTCACCAAGGCAAACCTCGCGTCAGGTCAGGCTGAGCTCGCCTCCAGGATGCGTACCGTGCCGGCACAGCTCTTGATTTTGTGCGATATGCGTGGTAGCTACGCTTCATGATCAACGTCATGCGCACCTCGAACCGTAAACACGTAACCCGCTCTCGCTGGGCCGTGGAAGGAGTCGTGCGCTAGAGTTCGACGACGCGATCTTTCCACCAGGCCCCGCCGGCATCGGACGGGGCCTTTTGTTTGGCCACGCTCCCTGCCGGCACAACAGCAGGAGCATCCGATGCCACCCCAACAGACAAACCCCACATCCGAGACCGGGCGCGACGCCGCAGGGCTCCACTTCGCCGCCGCCTTGGTGAAAGATGCCACCGGCAATGCTGTGGCCGAGGCGCGCCCCAATGCCTCCATCGCAGCGCTGAGAGACGCTTTGTCGGAAAAGGAAGCGGCTGGACCACCAGTCGCACCGACACGGAGCCTCTTGAGCTTGCTCCAGGAATATTGGCGAGCGTTTCGAAAGCGGCGCCGGCAACAGAGGCCGCCAGCCGGTTTGCACGACCTGAGCGACAGACAACTGAAGGATATCGGCCTGACACCCGGTGATATCGAATGCATCGTCACGCGCCGGGCTATCGAAAGGCTCAGAGATAGCGCGACATATCTATAGCCGTCTCGTGATGCGATGTAACGCGGTAAGGCACTGCCAGTTCGGCACGTTTAGTGGCCGGGGGGGGGCGGGCATAAACATTTGTTTTACGTCCAGAGCGGGCATCGTATTTTTTATGGATGCAGGCCTGAGGTCAGCCCAACGCGTGCGCGATCGCCTTGCGCATCACGTTGGGCAGCGCCTCATCGGCAAGAGTTGCGACCGGCACCCAGCGCATGCCATCAGGCGCGCGCGTGCGCGGCGGCACGGCGGCCGTGTAGACCACGAGTTCGAGCGGAAAATGCGTGAACACGTGGGTGACGACGCCTGTCTTGCGGTGCCAGCGCGAAACCGCCTTGAGCGCGGGCGCCTGCTTCAGCGCCGCCTTGTCGTCCTGACCGCTCAGCCATTCCGAACCCGGCACCTCGGTCATGCCGCCGAGCAGGCCCTTTTCCGGCCGCGTGCGCACCAGAAGCTCCTCGCCGCGCGTGACGATGAAAGCCGCGCCGCGGCGCAGGTCGCCGGTCTTCTTCGGCGCCTTGCGCGGAAACGTCTCCTGGTCGCCGCGCAAACGGGCGGCGCAATCCTCGTTGAGTGGGCACAGCGCGCAAGCCGGCTTCTTCGGCGTGCAGATCGAGGAGCCCAGATCCATCAGCGCCTGCGCGCTGTCGCCGGCGCGAGACTTCTCGTCGCCGGCGCGAGACTCTCCAAGCAGCGTCGCGGCCAACTGCTGGATGCGCGGCTTGGCCTGCGGCAGCGGCTCTTCCACCGCATAAAGCCGCGACGTCACGCGCTCGATATTGCCGTCGACCGGCATGGTTCTGAGGTCGAAGGCGATCGCGCCGATCGCCGCCGCCGTGTAGGGACCGATCCCCGGCAGTTGGCGCAGGCCTTCCTCGGTATCGGGAAACACCCCGCCATGGTCGCGCAGCACCGCGACCGCGCAGGCGTGGAGATTGCGCGCGCGCGAATAATAGCCGAGCCCGGCCCACATCCGCAGCACGTCATCCAGCGAGGCGCGGCCGAGGGCTGCGACATCCGGCCAGCGCGCCAGAAATTTCTCGAAATACGGGCCCACCGTTTTCACGCCGGTCTGCTGCAGCATGATCTCCGACAGCCACACCCGGTACGGATCAGCCCGCTCGCCCGCCGGCGGCCGCCACGGCAGCCGGCGGCGATGGCGGTCATACCAGTCGAGCAGCAGCGCGGGACGGGAGGCGCTGCTTTCGGTGACGACGGCTTTCTTTTTTGTGACAATGATTGGAGGCACGACTCACATTACGATTGGAAAGGTGCAATTGCCAGATCTTGCGGACTATAACGCAGCGCGTTATAGTCCGCCATGATTCAAAGCTTCGCGGACGCCGAGACGAGATTGATCTGGTCCGGCCAACGCAGCCGAAGATTTCCGGCCGATATCCAGAACGTGGCGTTACGGAAGCTTCGTCTGTTGAATCAGGCCCGGGTGCTTGGCGATCTCCGTGTTCCGCCCGGCAATCGTCTCGAGGCTTTGAAGGCAGACCGGCACGGACAACATTCGATCCGGATCAACGACCAGTATTTGTTTGTCTGGACCGAGGGAGGACCGACCCATGTCGAAATCGTCGACTACCACGACTAAGAGCGGGCTTCTTCGAAATCCGCATCCGGGGGAAATTCTGCTCGAGGAGTTCCTCAAGCCGATGGAACTGAGCCAGAACGCGCTGGCGCGCGCCGTTCACGTTGCACCACGCCGCATCAATGAGATCGTGCTCGGCAAGCGGGACATCACCGCAGATACAGACCTCCGCCTCGCGCGCTATTTCGGACTATCGGAGGGGTTCTTCCTCGGCCTGCAAATGGACTACGACCTGATGCAGCGACGGCGCGAGATCGACCGCGACCTGAAGGCCATCCGCCCGCGCGCGGCGTGACCCGCGTCGCCTCCACCGATATAGTCGCCCCATGTCCAAGCCCGGCCCGATCTCCGCAAAGCCCCTCTCCGTCCTGCTCAGCGACGTGTTTTCCGACGCCTATGCCAGGCAGGGGTTTGCCGCGCGCGAATTGGTGACGCGCTGGGCCGACATCGCCGGGCCCGAGATCGCGGCCCATTCCGAGCCCTTGAAGATGCAATGGCCGCGGCCGGTGGAAGGGCAGCCGCAGGAGCCGGCCACGCTGGTGCTGCGGGTGGAAGGTCCGATGGCGCTGGAGATCCAGCATTCGTCCGACGTCATCCTGCAGCGGATCAACCGCTTCTTCGGCTGGAGCGCGGTCGGCCGGCTGGCGCTGCGGCAGGCGCCGCTGTCGCGCCGCAAGGCGACCCCGCGCCGGCAGGCGCCGGACCCGGAATCGGTCGCGAAAGTCGCCGAAACGCTGTCGGCGGTGGAGGACGAGGAACTGCGCGCCGCGCTGGCGCGGCTCGGCGCCGCGATCAAGCGAAATTGAGCCTTTTGCCCGGCACGCCCGGCGCAAGGCGCCATTGCCACAACCACCGTTTCAAGCTAGCGAAGGCTTGTTTTCGTAACTTTCGGGCGTGACCGCGCCATTCGGGAGCCGACTTTGATGATCACGCGCCGCGCCTTCACCGCCGCTCTCTCGCTGACCGGGCTTGGCCTCCTCGCCGGCTTCTCGCCGCTGCGGCTGATCACGGACGCGATGGCGCAGTCGGCCACCGACGTCGCCAAGCCGGTGTCGCTGCCCGACATGGTGCTGGGCCCGGCCAATGCCACGGTGACCGTCACCGAGTTCGCCTCGATGACCTGCCCGCATTGCGCGGCGTTCACCGAAAAAGTCTTCCCGAAGATCAAGTCGGAGTTCATCGACACCGGCAAGATCCGCTTCATCTTCCGCGAATTCCCGCTCGACATCAAAGCCGCCGCCGGCTCGATGCTGGCGCGCTGCATCGCCAAGGACGACGCGCCGAAATATTTCGCCGTCATCGACCTGTTGTTCAAGCAGCAGAACGACTGGGTGGTGAAGAACACCACGGAGACGCTGACCCGGATCGGCAAGCAGGCCGGCCTCACCCAGGCGCAGGTCGAGGATTGCCTGAAGGACCAGGCGCTGCTCGACAAGATCGCGGCCGACCAGAAATACGCCGCCGAGGTGCTGAAGGTGGATTCGACGCCGACCTTCTTCATCAATGGCGAGAAGGTCAAAGGCGAGCAGAGCTTCGAAGAGTTCGCCAAGCGCATCAATGCGATGCTGAAGAGCTGATTCGCGCGCCGGATTCATCCGGGCCGATAAGTCCAGCAAAAGACGCCACACAAGCGCCTCAAATCCCTTGGGAAAAGCCCCGCGGGGCCGTTGCCCTCCGGCCCCGCCCTCGCCATTGTCGCGGGCCATAAGAGCCGCAACGGGCGGTTCGCCCCACACACCGACATTGCCTTCTATGGTATTGTCACGGCAGGGAGATTCGCGCCCGGCCAACAGAGATTTGTGTTCATGAAACTCACGCGCCTCCGCCTCCACGGTTTCAAGTCGTTCGTCGAACCCACTGACTTCATGATCGAACCCGGCCTCACCGGCGTGGTCGGTCCGAACGGCTGCGGCAAGTCGAACCTGGTCGAGGCGCTGCGCTGGGCGATGGGCGAAACCTCGCACAAATCGCTGCGCGCCGCCGACATGGACGCGGTGATCTTCGCCGGTTCCGGCAACCGTCCGGCGCGCAACCACGCCGAAGTCACCATGACGATCGACAATGCCGATCGCACCGCGCCGGCCGCCGTCAACGACAGCCAGGTGCTGGAAATCTCCCGCCGCATCGAGCGCGAGGCCGGTTCCGTCTACCGCATCAACGGCCGCGACGTCCGCGCCCGCGACGTGCAGATCCTGTTTGCCGACGCCGCCACCGGCGCGCGTTCGCCAGCGCTGGTCCACCAGGGCAAGATCGGCGAAATCATTCAGGCGAAACCCGAGCAGCGCCGCCGCGTGCTGGAAGACGCCGCCGGCGTCGCCGGCCTGCACGCCCGCCGCCACGAGGCCGAGCTGCGGCTGAAGGCGGCCGAAACCAACCTGACCCGCGTCGAGGACGTGATCGGCCAGCTCTCCGGCCAGATGGAAGGCCTCAAGAAGCAGGCGCGGCAGGCCATTCGTTTCCGCGAAGTCGCCGCCAAGGTGCGCAAGGCGGAAGCGACCCTGTTCCATCTGCGCTGGCTCGGAGCCAATGTCGACGTCGCCGAAGCCGCGCACACCCATGACATCAATGTCCGCGAGATGGCCGAGCGCACCCGCGAGCAGGCGGAAGCCGCGCGCATCCAGGCGATCCGCGCCTCCGAACTGCCGGCGCTGCGCGAAGGCGAAGCCCGCGCCGCAGCGGGGCTGCAGCGCCTCACCAATGCGCGCGAGCAACTCGACCGCGAGGAAGAGCGCGCCAAGGAACGCGTCGCCGAGCTCGACCGCCGGCTGTCGCAGTTCGCCGGCGACATCGCCCGCGAGCAGCAGCAGATGATCGACGCCGAGGCCGCGCTGCTGCGGCTCGACACCGAAGACGCCGAGCTGAAGGAAGAGATCAAGTCGCGCGTCGAAAAACGCTCCGGCGTCGACGAGCGCGTGTCGGAAGCCGAAGCGACGCTGGGCGCCGCCGAACGCATGTTCGGCGAGCTGACTTCGGCCCTCGCCGATCTCACCGCCAAGCGCAACCAGTTAGAAGCCGGCGTCCGCACCCATCGCGACCGCCTCGCCCGGCTCGATCAGGAAATCGCCAAGGTCCAGGCCGACGAGCAGAGGCTCAGCGAGGAAACCGGCGGCCTCGGCGACCTCGACGCGCTCGCCGCCACCATGGAGACCGCACAGGAGACGCTCGCCGCCTCCGAAGCCGCCGCGCAGGCCAGCGAGACCGGCCACATCGCCGCGCGGCAGAAGCTCGAAGCTTCCCGCGCCCCGCTGACCGAGGCTGAAAAGCGGATGCAGCGGCTGGAGACCGAAGCGCGCACCATTTCAAAGCTCGTCAACGCCGAAACCAAGAATCTGTGGCCGCCGATCATCGACGGCGTCACCGTCGCCAAGGGCTATGAAAAGGCGCTCGGCGCCGTGCTCGGCGACGACCTCGACGCGCCGGTCGATCCGTCGGCGCCGATGCGCTGGACCAATGCCGGCGCCAGCTTCGAGGATCCCGCGCTACCCGACGGGGTCGAGGCCCTCGCCGCCCATGTCGAGGCGCCGTCCGAGCTGGCGCGCCGCCTGGCGCAGATCGGCGTGGTGTCGAAGGAGCGCGGCGCCGAACTGGTCTCGCAATTGAAGACCGGCCAGCGGCTGGTATCGCTGGAAGGCGACGTCTGGCGCTGGGACGGCTTTGTCGCCGCCGCGCATGCGCCGACCGGCGCGGCACGGCGCCTTGCCGAGCGTGCCCGCCTTGTCGATATCGAGCACGAGCTGGAGCAGGCCCGCACCGAAGCCGCCGCCAAGCGGCAGGCGCTGGAAGACGCCGAAGCCGAGCTGAAGGCGGCCTCATCCGCCGAGTCCGCCGCCCGCGAGGCCTGGCGTGCCGCGCAGCGCGAGGCCGATGCTGCGCGTGAGCGCCATGCCACCACCGAGCGCGAGATCAACCGCCACGCCGCGCGCAAGTCGGCGCTGACCGAAGCCCACACCCGCCTCGCCGCCGATCGCAGCGAGGCCGAGGCGGCGCATGAGAGCGCCAACGCTGCCCTTATCGAGCTTGCCCCGACCGACGAGGCCGAAGCCAAGCTCAGCGCCGTCAGGACCGAGATCGACGGCCACCGCCGCTTTGCCGCGCAGGTGCGTGCCGAGGCCCAGGCGCTGGCGCGCGAGGCCGAGCTCGCCGACAAGCGCGTGCAGGCGATCACCGCCGAACGCACCGAATGGCAGAACCGCAAGCAGAGCGCGGCCTCGCAGGTCGCGACCGTCGAGGCGCGCATCACCGAGGTGACGGCCGAGCGCGCCGACCTCGACAATGCGCCGGTCGTGTTCGCCGAAAAGCGCCGCGCGCTGATCAGCGAGATCGAGTCCGCCGAGGGCGCCCGCCGCGTCGCCGCCGATGCGCTGGCCGCCGCCGAAAGCCTGATGGCGCAAACCGACCGCGAGGCCAAGGCTTCGCTGGAAGCGCTCTCCTCCTCCCGCGAGGCCTGCGCCCGCGCCGAGGAGCGCATGGAAGGCACCAAGCGGCGCCTTGCCGACATCGAGCGCGAAATCCACGACATGCTCGAAGTCGAGCCGCAGGCGGTGGCCGGCCTCGCCGAGATCGAGCCGGGCGCGGAACTGCCGCCGCTCCATGAGATCGAGGAAAATCTCGACAAGCTGCGCCGCGACCGCGAGCGCCTGGGCGCGGTCAATTTGCGCGCCGAGGAAGAGCTGAAAGAGGTCGAGACCCAGCACACCGCGCTCACCACCGAGCGCGACGACCTCGTCGAAGCCATCAAGCGCCTGCGCCAGGGCATCCAGAGCCTCAACAAGGAAGCCCGTGAGCGGCTGCTCATCTCGTTCGAGACCGTCAACGCGCACTTCAAGCGGCTGTTCGTCGAACTGTTCGGCGGCGGCGAAGCGGCGCTGCATCTGATCGAGAGCGACGATCCCTTGGAAGCCGGCCTCGAAATCATCGCAAAACCGCCGGGCAAGAAGCCGCAGACGCTGTCGCTGCTGTCGGGCGGCGAGCAGGCGCTGACCGCGCTGGCGCTGATCTTCGCGGTGTTCCTCACCAACCCTTCGCCGATCTGCGTGCTGGACGAAGTCGACGCGCCGCTCGACGACCATAACGTCGAACGGTTCTGCAACCTGCTGCACGAAATGACCTCGTCGACCGAAACGCGCTTCATCATCATCACGCATAATCCGATCACGATGGCGCGAATGAACCGGCTGTTCGGCGTCACCATGGCCGAACGCGGCGTCTCGCAACTGGTCTCGGTCGGCCTCGACGACGCCGTGAAGATCCTCGACCAGCACGTGGCGTGAGATTTAAGCTTTCGTCGCGCCAACCAATGATGTCATCATCCGCGAAAGCGGATGATCCAGTACGCTGCGCTGTTCGTGATCGTCACACCCGCCTCGGCGTACTGGATGCCCGCCTGCGCGGGCATGACGAGAACAAATGACCTCACCCGACCTCCCCGCTGAGCTGAAAGCCGCACTCGACGGCAAGCTGCGCGGCTTTTCCCGCAGCGACGCCGCCGGCCGCGCCGCGTCCATCTCGAAAACCTATCGCGCTGGCGGCAATTCCGGCGCCATCCGCTCCGAGGCCGATGCGCTGGCCTACGCGCTGGCGCGGATGCCCGCGACCTATGCCGCGGTCACGGCGAGCCTGAATGCGCTCGTCGAGATCAGGCCGGATTTCGCACCCGTCAGCCTGCTCGACATTGGCGCCGGGCCCGGCACCGCCACATGGGCGACTATAGAAGCCTTTCCCTCCCTGCAGCATTTCAGGCTGCTCGACGCCAACGACGCGCTGCGCGCGCTGGCGCTCGGCCTTGCACGGGACAGCACTCGGCTACGCAACATCAGCTACGAACGCGGCGAAGCCCGCGCCATGCTGGCGAAGGCGGATGCCGCCGATCTTGTCGTGGCGAGCTACATGATCAATGAGATCGGCGATGCCGAGCAGCGCGCACTCGCCGAGCTGATGTGGGAGAAGACGCGGGACACGCTGCTCGTGGTCGAACCTGGTACGCCCGCAGGCTATGCGCGGATCATCGGCTTGCGCGCGCACCTCATCGCCCTCGGCGCCCGTGTCGCCGCACCCTGCCCGCATGAGCAAAAATGTCCGCTTGAACCGCCCGACTGGTGCCATTTCAGCCAGCGCCTGCAGCGCTCGCGCGCCCACATGCAGGTCAAGGGCGCGGAAGTGCCGTTCGAGGACGAGCGCTTCTCCTATGTCGCGCTGACGCGCACGCCGGCAGCCTCGCGCCCTTCGCGCGTGCTGGCGCAGCCTGATGTCAGCAAGGTCGAAATCACGGCCAAGCTCTGCACGACGGAAGGGCTTTCCCTCACCAAAGTGCCCCGCCGCGCCAAGGCGGATTACGCAGCGGCGCGCCGGTGGCGATGGGGCGATGCTGTTGGCTGAGCCCGTCATTCCGGGATGGTGCGAAGCATCGAACTATGATGCGCAATTGCCCATCTGAGAATCTCGAGATTCCGGGTTCACGCTTCGCGTGCCCCGGAATGACGGGCAGCGCCCCCTTGAACTTATCCCGCCCCAGTTCCGACTAAAGCCATGCCCCAAATCTCATCCCACCTCACGGGCGGGGTGCCGCACGCCCCGGTTTTCGTCTAGGTTTGCTGTCTTTCGTCCCACAGGAGTTTTCCCTCATGTCGACCGGCTGGATCGTTCTCGGCGTCATCGTCATCATCGTGCTGTTCGCGTTCGGCGCCTATAACCGCCTGGTCGCGCTCAGCCAGCGCGTCGGGCAGGCCTTTGCCGATATCGACGTCCAGCTCAAGCAGCGCCACGACCTGATCCCGAACCTGGTCGAGACCGTGAAGGGCTACGCCAGCCATGAGCGCGGCACGCTCGACGACGTCATCAAGGCGCGCAATTCGGCGATGTCGGCGCAGGGCCCGGCGCAGGTGTCCGCGGCGGAGAACCAGCTCTCCGGCGCGCTCGGCCGCCTGATCGCGCTGTCGGAGGCCTATCCGGACCTCAAGGCCAACGCCAATTTCCAGCAGCTCGCCAGCGAACTGTCCGACCTCGAAAACAAGATCGCGGCCAGCCGCCGCTTCTTCAACAACGCGGTCCAGGAATACAACACCGGCATCCAGCAGCTTCCGGCGGCGCTGTTCGCCGGCATGTTCGGCTTCACCCGCAAGGAGTTCTTCGACCTCGGCGCCAGCCGCACCGAAGTCGAGACGGTGCCGACCGTGAAGTTCTGACGCTTCTGACATCCGGCAGAGCAGCCCGATCATGGCCGCGTACGGTCTCTACACGCATATCGCATCGAACAAGTTTCGTTCGATGCTGCTGCTCGCCGGCCTGTTCCTGCTGATCTATGTGCTGGTATTCGCCGGCGCGCTGGTCGGCGAGGTGTTCTTCAACAGCGACCGGACGCTCAACTATTACCTGACGCACGCCTCGCGCGACCTGGTCTCGGCGTTCCCCTACGCCACGATCGCCGCGGCGGTGTGGATCGTGATCGCCTATTTCTTCCACCAGAACATGATCGACGCCGTGACCGGCGGCGAGAGCGTGACGCGGCAGCAGGAGCCGCGGCTCTATAACCTGCTCGAAAATCTCTGCATCTCGCGCGGCATCCCGATGCCGAAGCTGAAGGTGATGGACAGCCCGGCGCTGAACGCCTTCGCCGCCGGCCTCAACCGCCGGCAATATTCCATCACGGTCACCACGGGCCTTCTACAGGCGCTGAGCGACCAGGAGATCGAGGCCGTGCTCGGCCACGAGCTCACCCATATCCGCAACGGCGACGTGCAGTTGATGGTGGTCGCCGTGATCATCGCCGGCGTGGTTGGCTTCTTCGGCGAACTGTTCTTTCGCATGTTCACCAACCTGTCGTGGAATTCGTCCGGCGGCGGCTGGTCGTCCTCGTCGTCCCGTTCCTCGTCTTCGTCGTCCGACCGCGACAGCAAGGGGGGCGGCGGCGCCATTTTGGCTGTGATCATCGCGGTCGTGCTGATCCTGCTGGCGTGGCTATTGTCGCAGGTGGTCAAGCTGGCGCTGTCGCGTTCGCGCGAGCTGCTGGCCGATGCCGGCTCGGTCGAACTGACCAAGAACCCGGACGCCATGATCACGGCGCTGCGCAAGATCGAGAACCGCGGCGAGCTGCCGGGCGCCACCTCGGCGGTGATGGAGCTCTGCGTCGACAATCCGCGCGAAGGATTTGCCGACCTGTTCGCGACCCATCCGTCGGTCGATTCGCGGGTCAAGGCGCTGGTGCAGTTTGCCGGCGGGCATGATCCCGGCCCGCTGGCCCTGCCGTCCGAGACACCTGACGAAGCGGCCGAGGCGGAAGAACCGTCCACCGGGCAGCTTCCGCCGCCCTCGGCTCCCCGCGGCCCCTGGAGCGATGCCAGCGCGCCTGCCGACACCCCCGCCACGCGTTCCGGCCCTCCGGACGGGCCCTGGGGCCCGCACCGTTAGACGGCCACCCCGGTCGCCACCGGATTAACGAATTCGGTATGAATAATGGCGATGGCCGTCTAAGGAATTGAATTATCCCTTGTTTCTGCCATGTTCGCGCCCAAAGCAGGGAATGGGGCATGCCGGCCGCTCCTCCCGGTCGGAACTGCAATTCAAGGGAATTCCATGGCAAAGCCAGTCGTGATTGTGGTGGGCGCGGACAAGGGCGGGGTCGGCAAGACCACCGTGTCGCGGACGCTCCTGGATTACTTCAGCGCCAACAACGTGCCGACCCGGGCGTTCGATACCGAATCGCCGCGCGGCACGCTGAAGCGGTTCCACTCCGACATCACCGAGATCGTCGACATGACGACGACGTCGGACCAGATGAAGATCTTCGATACGCTGAGCGCGGGACCCTCCGTGACCGTGATCGACGTCCGCGCCGGACTGTTGTCGCCGGCGCTGGCCTCGCTCCGCGACATCGGCTTTCTCGATGCGGCCAAGGCCGGCCAGATCACCTTTGCCGTGTTCCATATACTGGGCCCCTCGATCGCCTCGCTGGACGAGATCGCCGAGACCGCAAACTTCATGCAGGGCGCCAAATATTACCTGGTGAAGAACTTCATCAACGACACCCAGTTCTTCCAGTGGGACCAGGCGACCTACAACTCCTACTTTCACCGCATCAAGGACGCCACCGACCTCGTCATCCCCAAGCTCAACGAGATGGCCTATGAGCAGGTCGAGGTCTCCTCGGTGCCGTTCCTCAAATTCGTCGCCAACAAGGGCAAGGACGACGAGGCCGCGAACTATTCGTTCGTGCTGCGCGGCTATGTCCGGCACTGGCTCGCCAATGTCTGGAGCGAGTTCGACCGCATCAAGCTGACCGATCTCGTCGGCGGCAAATCGACCACGCGCGGCGGCGAAAAATAGTCGCTGCCCCGCACCCAAGGGGCTGGATTAGCCGAAAAATTCCTTCGATATAGCAGGCGATGAGCTCCACGCCTGTCTACATCATCTGCTCGCCGCGACCCTTGGTCGGCAAGACGCTGCTCGCGCGTCTGCTGGCTGAGTTCCTGCTGCTGAAGGACGGCTCGGTTGCCTGCTTCGACATCAATCTGAAGGAACCGTCGCTGCTCGAATACCTGCCGCGCATCACCGAGACCGCCGACGTGATGGACACCTACGGCAAGATGCAGCTGATGGACCGCCTGATCGTCAATGACGGCATCGCCAAGGTGCTCGACCTCGGCTTTCACGCCTTCGACGAGTTCTTCAAGATGACCCATGAGATCGGCTTCCTGAAGGAGGCCCTGCGGCGCCGCATCGCGCCGGCCATCCTGTTCGTCGCCGACACCGACCGCGTTTCCGCGCGCAGCTACCCGACCTTGCAGGAGCAGATCCCGCAGAAAGCATTGATCACCATCGACAACGAATATGTGGTGCGCGGCGAACTGCCGGCAGCGATGGCAACGGGACAGGTTTTGCGGATACCGGCCCTGCCCTCGTTCCTGAAGACCTATGTCGACCGCCAGAGCTTTTCCTTCACCGACTACCTGCGCAACGAGCGGGATTCCTCCACCGAGCTGCACCAGTGGATTCGAAGGAACTACACCACCCTTCGCGAGCTCGAGCTGAGCCTGCTGCTGCAGCGGCCGTGACGGCCTCGCCGGGATCGATATTATTACCCGGATAATATTGACGCCAATTGGCCGGTCTGTTATCGCCTCATCGGACCCACCGGCCGCGAGCGAGGCATCCCCATGACGTCAGCGAGAAAGGCAGCCATCGCCGCCTACAAGGAGCGGAAGTCCGTCGCCGGCATCTTCGCGATCCGCTGCCAGGCTACGGCTGAGGTATGGGTCGGCCAGACCCCCGATCTGGAAAAAATCCAGAACCGGATCTGGTTCACCCTGCGCCAGGGCGGCCACCCCAGCCGCAGCCTGCAGGCGGCATGGACGACGCACGGGCCGGACAGTTTTGCATTCGAGACATGCGAACGGCTGGAGGAGGAAGAAGTGCCCTACATCCGCAGCGCACTGCTGAAGGAGCGCGCGCTGCACTGGCGGAAACAGCTCGGCGCCGAGGCGGTGTGACATCCATCCGGAATGACAGCGCCGTAGGGTAGGCAAAGGAGCGAAGCGACGTGCCCACCATCGCTCACCGAGCGCGCTGCGAAATGGTGGGCACGCTCCGCTTTGCCCACCCGACGGCTCCGCGTGATTTGTTCGCGCATAAGCGCGATGAATCCGATTGGAGGGGACGGAAGGTCCTCAATGCCCCTCGAACGACATCAGCGTGCGGACCGGCACGTCCATTGCGCGCAGCTTGGCGGCGCCGCCGAGATCCGGCAGGTCGATGATGAAGCAGGCAGCGACCACGTTGGCGCCGATCTGGCGCAGCAGTTTTACCGCGCCTTCGGCGGTGCCGCCGGTAGCGATGAGGTCGTCGACCAGGATCACGCGCTCGCCCTCCTGGATCGCGTCGACATGCATCTCCATCTCGTCGATGCCGTATTCCAGCGAATAGGCGATCCGCACCGTGGTGTGCGGCAGCTTGCCTTTTTTCCGGATCGGCACGAAGCCGGCGGAGACCTGATGCGCCACCGCGCCGCCGATGATGAACCCCCTCGCCTCGATGCCGGCGACCTTGTCGATCTTCAATCCGGCCCAGGGCTGCACCAGTTCGTCCACCGCGCGGCGGAACGCACGCGGATCCGCCAGCAGCGTCGTGATGTCGCGAAACAGGATGCCCTGCTTCGGGTAATCCGGGATGGTGCGGACGGTGGCCTTCAGATCGTGATCGAATGTCATCGGTGTCTTTCTCCAAACCAAACCGCCGTCATTCCGGGATGGTCCGAAGGACCAGACCCGGAATCTCGAGATTCCGGGTTCGATGCTGCGCATCGCCCCGGAATGACGGGCTCAATTCAACTCGCATTCAGCCGAAACGCATTTTCCACGATGCGCAAGCCCACCTCGCCGCCGAGCGACATCAGCGATTCCGGGTGAAACTGCACGCCGCCGACCGGCAGGGTCTTGTGTTCGATCGCCATCGCAACGCCGTCCTCGGTGGTCGCGGTGACTTCGAGAACATCTGGCACGCTGTCGCGCTCGACATAGAGCGAATGATAGCGGCCAATCACGATCTCGTTCGGCAGATTCTGCATCAGGCGTCCGCCGCGCACCTGGACCCGCGACGGGCGGCCATGCGCGGGCTGGCCGAGCTGACCGAGCTGGCCGCCAAAATATTCGCCGATCGCCTGCACGCCGAGGCAGACGCCGAAGATCGGCAGGTTGCGGTCGAGCGCGGTTCCGATGGTCTTCGCAATCCCGAAATCTTCCGGCCGCCCCGGCCCCGGCGACAGCACCAGCAGATCCCAGTTCTTCTTCAGCATCTCCTGCGCATGGACGTGGCGGACCACGGTCACGCTGGCGCCGACCTGGCGGAAATAATCCGCCAGCATATGCACAAAACTGTCGTCATGATCGATCAGGAGCACCTTGCGGCCCGAGCCGGTCGCATCGGGTGCAAAGGCCGACAACGGCTTTGGCGCATCGCCGCGCAGCGCCTGGAACAGCGCGGCGGCCTTGACCTGGCACTCGCGGTCTTCGGCGGCCGGATCGGAGTCAAACAGGCAGGTAGCGCCGACGCGCACTTCCGCAAGGCCGTCCTTCATGCGGATGGTACGGATGGTCAGGCCGGTATTGATGCTGCCGTCGAAATTCACCGCGCCGATCGCGCCCGCATACCAGCGCCGCGACGAGCGCTCATTGTCCTCGACGAACTGCATCGCCCACAATTTCGGCGCGCCTGTTACGGTGACCGCCCAGGCATGGGTGAGAAAAGCATCGAGCGCATCGAAGCCGGGGCGCAGCATGCCCTCGACATGATCGACCGTGTGGAACAGCTTCGAATAGGTCTCGATCTGCCGCCGCGCCAGCACCTTGATGGTGCCGGGAACGCAGACCCGCGCCTTGTCGTTGCGGTCGACGTCGGTGCACATGTTGAGTTCGAACTCGTCCTTCTCCGAGTTCAGGAGCTGCCTGATCTGCTCGGCATCACCGATCGCATCGACGCCGCGCGCGATGGTGCCCGAGATCGGACAGGTCTCGACCCGGCGGCCGTCGGAACGCACGAACATTTCCGGCGAAGCCGACACCAGGAATTCGCCCTCGCCGAGATTCATCAGCGCGCCATAGGGCGACGGGTTGATGCGGCAGAGCCGCTGGAACACTTCGGCCGGCGAGCGTTCGCAGGGCTCGGCAAACAGCTGTCCCGGCACCGCCTCGAACAGGTCGCCGCGCGCGAACGCGGCGCGCGCGACTTCCACCGTCGCCTGATATTCGCCGGGCGCGTGGTCGGCAAAGCCCTGCCGCGGCGTTTTTGCGTAGACGCTCGCGGCGGTATCGCGCGGCAGGCCATGGGTGGATTTGCCCTTCCAGGCGAAGTCGTAGCTCAGCAGCACGCCGCGGCCGGTGGCCCGGTCATAGGCGAGCAAGCGATCGGGCACATAGAGCACGATATCGCGCTGATCGGCCTCGCGGGCGCGCTTCTGCACGAGATCCTCGATCTGGAACACGAGGTCATAGGCGAAGGCGCCGTACAGGCCGAGCAGCGGATCGTCGTTGGCGGCGAGCGCGCCAATGAGATCGCGCACCAGCGACATCACGCTGGCGCGGCGGGTGCGCTGGTCTTCCTCGACCGGCGCGGCGCCGCGGATGATGTGGCCGGCGAGCCGCGTCGGGCTCTTTTCCGAAATGACCACGCAGGGCTCGCGCAGGACGTCGCCGAGAAACGCGATCAGCACCTCGCCCCGCGCATTCAGCGCCGACAGCGAAAAGTTGGCGCCCGCGGTTTCCAGCACCAGCGGCGGATCGGCAAAGCCGAGGTCAAAGCTCTCGTAGCGGCCCGGCACCGTGGTGCCGGAGGACAGCACCACGCCACGGCGGCGGTCGAGCAGCTCGATCAGGTCGTCAAGGCGCTTGGCATTGCCGGTAAACTGCTCGACGACACGCGAAATCTGAAGGCCGCCGCCGGTCCGGTATTCGCTCTGCTCGGGCAGGGAGAAGGCTGTCCTGTTCATGTGATCCTCTTACGAAACTTCGGGAGGGAGCGCCACACAGGACAAACGAAGGACCGTCGCACTGCGATGGCGACCTTCGACGATTAAGAAAATGAAATCGCACCGGCCACCTCTCAGGAGGTGCGCCACCACAGCCGGGAGGGGGTAACGGGGGTGCTCATGGGCCCTAAACACCATCCGCCGCCGATGATGTCAAGGGAGGGACGGCCGGGGCGCGCCCTCCCCGGGGCTATCCTGGGGTGTCGGAAAGCGGAAAACTTGCGTAGGATTTGAGCAAGCAGCGGCGCTTTCGGCGCGTAGAGATTGCAAATGAGGGAGGCAGCGATGGCATTGCTGGGCCTGGGATATGCCGGCTTCGGATCCGACAACCTCGACGACTGGCGGCAGTTCGGGACCGGCCTGGTCGGCTTTCAGGCGGTAGAGCGCGGTAACGCGCTGCTGTCGTTCCGGATGGACGACCGCAAGCAGCGCATCGTGATCGACCGCGCCATGGGCGAAGGGACGCGCTTCTTCGGCTGGGAGGTGGCGGACAGTGTCGCCCTCGATGCGCTGGCGGCACGGCTGGAGGCGGCCGGCGTGCCTGTTATGGCCGAGCCGCAGACGCTGGCCGATGCCAGGCGCGTCCGCCGCCTGATCTCGTTCCGCGATCCGGCCGGCAACCGGCTGGAGGCGTTTTACGGCGCCGAGATCGACGAGACGCCGTTCGTGCCGGGCCGTTCCATTTCGGGTTTCCGCACCGGCCCGCTCGGCCTCGGGCATGCCGTGCTGACGGTCGAGAACATCACGCCCGTCATGGCGTTCTATGTCGACGTGCTCGGCTTCGGCCTCTCCGACTACATCACAAAACCGTTCCGCGCCTATTTCTTCCACGTCAACGCCAGGCATCACAGCCTCGCGCTGATCGAAACGGGGCGGAACGGCATGCATCATCTGATGGTGGAGCTGTTCTCGCTCGACGATGTCGGCCAGTGCTATGACATAGCACAGACCCAGGAGGGTCGCGTCGGTGTCACGCTCGGCCGCCACACCAATGATTTCATGACCTCGTTCTACTGCAAGTCGCCATCGTCCTTCATGATCGAATGCGGCTGGGGCGGCCGCGAGATCGATCCGGCGACATGGCAGGCGGTCGAGATGCATGACGGCCCGAGCCTGTGGGGCCATGAACGCGTCTGGCTGCCGCCGGAAGACCGCGAGGTCGCGCGGCAGATGCGCCTCAACGCCGCCGCCTCCGGCCTGCGCGCGCCGGTGCAGGTGATGGAGGGAAATTACAAGCTGATGTCGGGAACGTGCGCGTGGTGGGACGGGGTGAAGGGCTAGCTGGTGCCTCATCACAACTGTCGTCCCTGCGTTCGCATGCGTTCGCAGGGACGACAGGAGTTTGCGGCACTACTCCCGGTAACAGCCCTGCTCGATCTCATCGATCAGGCTGCGCGCCTGCGGGCTCCAGCCGAGCCCTTGCCGCGCGTGCTTGGCCCGCACGCGGCTGTTGGAGGCCATCGTATCCTCGGCGGTGCCCTCGCCCCATTCGGCGGCGGCCTCCGCCATCGACATCGCCGTCGGCGGGCCGGCAAAACCGAACGCGCGATTGATCGCCACGCAGCATTCGCGCATCGAATTCTCGCCGTTCTCGGCGAAATAGAAGCTGCCTGCCGGCGCCTTGTCGATGGCAAGCGCGTAGAGCGTCACGAGATCGTCGATGTGCACGTTGGACCAGATGTTCTCGCCGGGCCCGGCATGCGCCGCGTTGCCGCGCTTCTTCGCGAGCTTGATCAGGAGCGGCACCTGCACGCTGTCGCGCCCCGCGCCGTGGCCGATGCCGTAGATCAGGCTTGGGCAGATGATGACGGGGCGGCAGCCCTTGTCGCGGTGGGAGAGAATGAACTCGTTCAGCGCGACCCGTGCCGCGCGCGCGGGCGACGGCGTGATCGGCGTGTCCTCGTCGAAGACGTCATCGGATCGCTCGCCGCGGGAGCGCTTGCCGACGATGCTCGATCCCGAGGTGTGGATGAAGGCCTTGCCGCTGCCGCTGACGGCGTCGAGCAGCGCGACGACGGCGCCCTTGTGATCGGCGCTCGCGGCGTTGACGACGAGATCGGCGGCCCACGTCGCTTGCGCCAGGATTTCGCCGTCATCCAGCGTGCCCATCACCGGCTCGATCCCGAACGCGCGAACGGCGTCAGCCTTCTCAGGTGAGCGAACCAGGCCGGTGACCTGATGACCGGCAGCCGCAAGACGCGCGGCAACCGATCCGCCGATATAGCCCGAGGCGCCCGTGCAGAAGATTTTCATTCACGGCCTCCGCCGTCATTGCGAGCGAAGCGAAGCAATCCATCGCGCCGCAAGTGGAGAGATGGATTGCTTCGTCGCTTCGCTCCTCGCAATGACGCAAGCCTACCCGAGATGCTTCTTGAAAAACTCCGTCGCCCTGCCCCAGGCGAGCTCGGCGCACTGGCGGTCGTGCACCGATTGCCGCTGCTCGTTGACGAAGGCGTGCTCGGCGTCGTAGCGGAACAGTTCGAGCGACTTGCCGGCGGCCTTCATGCCCTGCTCGAAGGCGTCGACCACCTGCGGCGTGCACCAGTCGTCCTTGTTGGCGAAATGCGCCTGCAGCGGAATCTTCACGTCAGCCGGCTTGGCCGCCTGCTCCGGCGGAATGCCGTAGAACACCACGCCGGCCGCAAGCTCCGGAATCTTGGTGGCGCCGATGATCGTCACCGCGCCGCCGAGGCAGAAGCCGGTCAGCCCGACCTTGGCGCCGTTGCGTGACAGGTATTGCACGGCACCCCGCACGGTCTGCGTGGTGGCGTCCATGAAATCCAGCGAGTTCATCTCCCGGCCGGCCGCATCCGTGTCGTGATACGGCACCACCGTGCCCTTGTAGAGATCGGGCGCCAGCGCGTCGAAGCCCGCCAGCGCGAAGCGGTCGCACATGCCCTTGATCTGGTCCTGCAGGCCCCACCATTCCTGGATCACGACCACCCCCGGCGCATTGCCGCGCGAGGCGTTGGCGAGATAACCAGCGGCATCCTTGCCGTCCGGCCGCTTGAAGGTGACGCTGGTACCCATGGTGTCCTCCCGAATGATCTTGGGCTGGTTGGCGGTATTTTGTCCGCAGTGAGTTCAGGAAGCAATTGCTCACATCGTCATTCCGGGGCGATGCGAAAGCATCGAACCCGGAATCTCGAGATTCCGGGTCTGGTGCTTACGCACCACCCGGAATGACGTTCCCAAACAAAAAAGCCCCCGCAGGGGCTTTTTCCGAATTCGAAAGCAAGAAGGGCGATGTCAGTGGGCGTTGGCCCAGACCTTCTTCTTGGTGAAGCCCACAAGGATGGTGAGCAGGATCAGGAACACGAACACCTGCAGGCCGAGCGCCTTGCGGGCCTCCATGTGCGGCTCCGCGGCCCACATCAGGAACGTGGTGACGTCCTTGGCGTATTGCGCAACCGTGGCCGGCGAGCCGTCATCATAGGTGACCTGGCCGTCGCTCAGCGGCTTCGGCATCTTGATGGCGTGGCCGGGGAAATAATGGTTGTAGAACGAGCCCTCGGGCAGGTTGAAGCCGGCCGGAGCCTTCTCCTCATAGCCCTGCAGCAGCGCGGCGACGTAGTCCGGGCCCTGCTCCTGATACTGGGTGAAGAAGTCGATCAGGAACATCGGAAAGCCGCGCTTGTACGAACGCGCCTTGGTGATCAGCGACAGATCCGGCGGGGCCGCGCCGCCATTGGCCGCGCGGGCCGCCTGCTCGTTCGGGAACGGCGACGGGAAATAGTCGGCGGGCCGGCCCGGCCGCTCGAACATCTCGCCCTGGTCGTTCGGGCCGTCCTTGATCTTGTACTCCGAGGCAAACGCCTGGGCCTGCGCCACCGAATAGCCGGGGCCGCCGGCGTCGGCGAGGTTGCGGAACGCGACGTAGGACAGGCCGTGACAGGAGGAGCAGACCTCCTTGTAGACCTTCAAGCCACGCTGCAACGCGCCGCGATCGAACGTGCCGAACGGACCCCGGAATGACCACTTCTGTCCGGGCGGTGAAACACCATGATCCTCGGCGCGCGCATCCAGCGAGCCGCCCACCAGCAGGCCGCCCGCAACCATCAGCGCCACCAGGGCAGAGGCCACGGTCGCCGCCTTGCCGCGGGACTTGGCCAGCACGTCGTCGGCGATCGAGTTCGGCACCGGACGCGGCTTCTCGATCACCGAGAGCAGCGGCAGCAGGATCAGGAAGTAGGCGAAGTAGAGGACGGTCAGGATACGGCCGACAATGACGTAGATGCCTTCCGGCGGCTGGGCGCCGAGATAGCCGAGGCCGATGCAGACGATCACGAAGATCCAGAAGAACTGCTTGGCCAGCGGGCGATACTTCGACGAGCGCGTCTTGGCGCTGTCCAGCCAGGGCAGGAACGCCAGGATGATGATCGCACCGAACATCGCCACGACGCCGGCGAGCTTGTTCGGGATCGAGCGCAGGATCGCGTAGAACGGCAGGTAATACCATTCCGGCACGATGTGCGCCGGCGTCACGCCGGGGTTGGCCGGAATGTAGTTGTCGGCGTCGCCGAGATAGTTCGGCATGTAGAAGATGAACCAGGCAAAGAACAGCATGAAGCAGGAGACGCCGAACATGTCCTTGATGGTCGCGTAGGGCGTGAACGGCACCGTGTCCTTTTCGGTCTTCGCCTCGACGCCGGCCGGATTGTTCTGGCCCGCGACGTGCAGCGCCCAGACGTGCAGCACGACGACGCCGGCGATCACGAACGGCAGCAGATAGTGCAGCGAGAAGAAGCGGTTCAGCGTCGGATTGCCGACGGCGTAGCCGCCCCACAGCAGCGTCACGATGCTCTCGCCGAAATAGGGCACGGCGGAGAACAGGTTGGTGATGACGGTGGCGCCCCAGAAGCTCATCTGGCCCCACGGCAGCACGTAGCCCATGAAGCCGGTCGCCATCATCAGGAGATAGATGATGACGCCGAGGATCCACAGCACCTCGCGCGGCTCCTTGTACGACCCGTAATAGAGGCCGCGGAACATATGGATGTAGACGGCGAAGAAGAACATCGAGGCGCCGCAGGCGTGGATGTTGCGCAGCAGCCAGCCGTAGTTGACGTCGCGGACGATCAGTTCGACCGACTTGAAGGCGAGATCGGCGTGCGGCGTGTAGTGCATCGCCAGGATCACGCCGGTCAGGATCTGCACGCCCAGCATCATCGAAAGGATGGCGCCGAAGGTCCACCAGTAGTTCAGGTTACGCGGCGTCGGATACGCCACGAACGAGGAATGCATAAGTCCCATGATCGGGAGGCGCCGTTCGATCCACTTCAAGGCGGGATTGGTCGGCTGAAAATCGGATGGTCCGCTCATTGATGCGATCCTGAGGAAGTAAGACGACGCGATAGCTTGAAGGGTCTCGGACTAAAGTCCGAGCCCTTAGCCGATCTGGATTTTGGTGTCGGAAACGAATGAATAGGGCGGGACCGCCAGATTGGCCGGCGCCGGTCCCTGACGGATGCGGCCCGAGGTGTCGTAGACCGAACCGTGGCACGGGCAGAAGAAGCCGTCATAGGCGCCCTCATGGGCGATCGGGATGCAGCCGAGATGCGTGCAGATGCCGATCACGACCAGCCACTGGTCATGGCCCGCCTTGACGCGCGCCTCATCGCTCTGCGGATCGGGCAGGCTCGATACCGGCACCTTGCGGGCCTCCTCGATCTGCTTCTTGGTCCGGTGGCTGATGTAGATCGGCTTGCCGCGCCAGAACACCTTGATGTCCTGTCCCTCGGCGATCGGGGTCAGGTCGACCTCGATCGGTGCGCCGGCCGCGATCGTCGCGGCATCCGGATTCATCTGGGCAACCAGCGGCCAGACCGTGGCAGCCGCGCCTACGGCGGCGACGGCTCCCGTTGCAACAAAAAGGAAATCACGGCGTGTCGGATGGTCCGCCGAAGACGCTGTCGTCACGATTCCAAGCCCTTTCTTATCTGCAGCCAGCGGAACCGCCCCGGAAGCGCCCAATGTGCACCCGGAAGTGGCTGCCGGCGCCCGCGGCCCCCGCGGCGGCAGAAAAAACCGCTTTTCCTCCCCCAAACCGGCGGAACAAGCAGTCCAGAATCGTTCTATTGGCACCCTTGCCGTGAGAGCGCAAGCCCGCTATCGGCTCGCAAACGTGCAATGCACTAAATCCGCGCCGGACCGTGATTATTCAGTCATTCCTCTGCGCGCCTCCGAAGCCCCGACACATGCATATCGCCCTGTTCCAGCCCGACATCCCCCAGAACACCGGAACGATTCTGCGCCTGTGCGCCTGCCTCGGCGCATCGGCCCATATCATCGAGCCGGCCGGGTTTCCGATCTCCGACCGGCATTTCCGCCGGGCGGGAATGGACTACCTCGATCGCGTCGCCCTCACCCGCCACGACTCATGGTCAAAATTCGAGGAATGGCGTAACGAGGCGGGCCTGCGGCTGGTGCTGTTTACGACCAAGGCAGCCGGTTCCTACCTGGATTTCCGCTACCGGGGCGACGACGTCCTGCTGTTCGGACGGGAATCCGCCGGGGTTACCGACGAGGTCGTCGCCGCGGCCGATGCAAGGGTGGTGATCCCGATCAGGCCGGACTTGCGCTCCCTCAACGTGGCCATGTCGGCCGCCATGGCACTGGGAGAGGCGCTGCGGCAGACGGGCCATCGGACGGTGGCCGAAACCGCGCCCAAGGAGAAGGTGTGAGCTACGCGGTCAAAGAGATCTTCCTGACCCTGCAGGGCGAAGGCGCGCATGCCGGCCGTGCGGCGGTGTTTTGCCGTTTTTCCGGCTGCAACCTCTGGAGCGGCCGCGAGCAGGACCGCGCGAGCGCCACCTGCCGGTTCTGCGACACCGACTTCGTCGGCACCGACGGCACGCTCGGCGGCCGCTACGCCTCGGCGGACGAGCTGGCCGACATCATCGCCGGGCAATGGACCGGCGACGATACCAACCGCTATGTGGTCCTGACCGGCGGCGAGCCGCTGCTGCAGGTCGATCCCCCCTTCATCGAAGCGCTGCATGCGCGCGGCTTTGCCATCGGCATCGAGACCAACGGCACGATCGAGCCGCCTCCCGGGATGGACTGGGTCTGCGTCAGCCCGAAAGCGGGCGCCGACTTCGTGGTACGCCGTGGCCACGAGCTGAAGCTGGTCTATCCGCAGGCGGGCGCGATGCCGGAAGATTTTGCGGGCCTCGACTTCGAACGCTTCTCGCTGCAGCCGATGGACGGCCCCGACGTGATCGAAAACACCGCGCGCGTGGTCGAGTACTGCCTGCGCCATCCGCAATGGCGGCTCAGCCTGCAGACGCACAAGACACTCGGCATCAGATAGGACCAGACTTTCGAGATGTGGGAACTGACGAAATCATTTCGCTTCGAAGCCGCACATTCGCTGAAGGGCACGACCTTCGGCGCGGCCAGCGAGGAAATTCACGGCCATTCGTTTCGCGCCGAGGTCAGCGTGCGCGGCACGCCCGATCCGGAAACCGGCATGGTGCTCGACCTCGGCCTTCTGGAGCGCAGCATGGAAGACGTGCGCAAGACACTCGACCACAAGTTTCTCAACAGGATCGAGGCGCTGGGGACGCCGACGCTGGAGAACATTTCCCGCTTCATCTGGGAGCGGGTCCAGCACGCCGGCAAGATCACCCGCGTCAGCGTTTATCGTGATAGCTGCAACGAAAGCTGCACTTATTTTGGGCCGCAGGGATAAGTTTCGCCGTCATTGCGAGGAGCGAAATCCACCCTTTACTAGTAGCGCGATGGATTGCTTCGCTTCGCTCGCAACGACGCCGGGAAAATCGGAACCGCACATGGACATGTCGCTGATCGAAGATCGCAAGACGCGGGCAAGAGCCTGGTTCGAAACCTTGCGCAATGACATCTGCGCGGCCTTCGAACGGCTGGAGGACGACGCGCCCCCTGCCCTCTATCCCGGCGAGGCCGGACGATTCGTGCGCACGCCCTGGGACCGTACCGACCACACCGGCGCCAAGGGCGGCGGCGGCGTCATGTCGATCATGCGTGGCCGGCTGTTCGAGAAGGTCGGCGTGCACTGCTCGACCGTGCATGGCGAGTTCGCGCCCGAGTTCCGCGCGCAGATTCCGGGCGCCGCCGACGACCCCAGGTTCTGGGCCTCGGGCATTTCGCTGATCGCGCATATGCATAACCCGCACGTCCCGGCGGTGCACATGAACACCCGCTTCGTCGTCACCACCAAGGCATGGTTCGGCGGCGGGGCCGACCTGACGCCGGTGCTCGACCGCCGGCGCACCCAGCAAGACCCGGATACGCTCGACTTCCATCAGGCGATGAAAGAGGCCTGCGGCGGACCCGTCGCCGACTACGACAAATACAAAAAATGGTGCGACGAATATTTCTACCTGCCGCATCGCAAGGAAGCGCGCGGCATCGGCGGCATCTTCTACGACTGGCACGATTCCGGCGACTGGGACGCTGACCTCGCCTTCACACAGGACGTCGGCCGCGCCTTCCTGAAGATCTATCCCGAACTGGTCCGGCGCAATTTTTCGGCTGCCTGGAACGACGCCGACCGCGAGGAGCAACTGATCCGGCGCGGACGCTATGTCGAATTCAACCTGCTGTATGACCGCGGAACAATCTTTGGGCTGAAAACCGGCGGCAATGTGGATTCGATTCTTTCTTCGATGCCACCGCAGGTAAAGTGGCCATGATCGCATGATCAGCTGTCATGACCGGTCGCTAGGGTGGGACCGGTATCATGTACTGTAAGGAGCTGGTTATGGATTTGAAGCCTGGGGATGTCGTCATGCTGAAGTCGGGCGGCCATCCGCTTTGCGTGGCGGAAGTCAACGACGGCAAGGTGCTGTGCGTCTGGATGGGCAATGAGGGCGATCTCTTCCGCGAGACGCTGCCAATTGCCGTGCTCGAAAGCGCCGAGCTCGATCTCGATGACGATGAGGATGATGAGGACGACGAAGACGAGGACGACGAAGAGGAAGAAGACGAAGACGAGGACCACGGCAAGAAGAAGAAGTCCTGAGTGAATTCCGGCGTCGCCCCGCATCCGCGGCCCGGCGGCGCCCTTCGGGGCATTGGACCCCATGCGAAGTATCTGATATTCGCGGCGGATCGGCCGCGAATGTTCGCTGGCCGATAACGCTGAAAGCGAAATGGCCGCGAAACGATGACCCACCTGCCCCGCGCCATGCTGATCGACATGGATGACACCATCCTGTCGGCCTATGGCCGTCCCGAGATCGCCTGGAACAACGTCGCCAAGGAATTCGCCGCCGAGTTCGGGCCGTTCACGTCGCAGCAGGTCGCTTCCGCCGTGCTGACTTACGCGCGCCAATTCTGGTCGACCGCCGGCGCCGAATGGCGGCTGAAACTCGACGAGGCGCGGCGCCTGACCGTCGCAGGCGGATTCGCCTCCCTCGCCGCTGACGGCCACACGCTACCTGAGGATCTGGCGGCGCGGCTGGCCAACCGCTTCAACGCCTACCGCGAAGAGGAAATGTTCGTCTTCCCGGGCGCGCATGATGCCATCGACGAATTGAAGGCGCGCGGCGTCAAGCTGGCGCTGGTGACCAACGGCGCCGCGGGTTCGCAGCGCGCCAAGATCGAACGCTTCGCGCTGTCGGACCGTTTCGACCACATCCAGATCGAGGGCGAGGCCGGCTTCGGCAAGCCGGAGGAGCGCGCCTATCTGCACGCCATGCAGACGTTGGGCGTCACCGCCGCCGAGACCTGGATGATCGGCGACAATCTGGAATGGGAAGTGGTGGCGCCGCAGCGGCTCGGCATTTTCGCGATCTGGATCGACGTGCATGGCGACGGCCTGCCCGAGGGCTCCACCGTCAAACCCGACCGCATCATCCGCTCGTTGACCGAGCTTTTGACGCCGCCGGACAAAAATCTGTAGAACAACCCCATGCACAGTAGGACGGGGCAGCGAAGACCCTCATGGTGAGGAGCGCGCAGCGCGTCTCGAACCACGAGGCCCCCGTCGGTGGCCTGCATCCTTCGAGACGCCCGCGTGCCGCGGGCTCTCAGGATGAGGGTTGACTATCACTCAGTGCCGCAGCGCGGTCGTGATCATCACGGTGCCGCCGGTGATCACCGCGACATCCAGGATCGCGGTGTGAATGCGCACCGGCATCCGCTCCACGAAGGCTTTGGCGAGAAATGCGCCGGGGATCGAGATGCCGCCGATCAGGACGGCGAAAGCCAGCACCTGCGCGTTGACGACCCCGGCCATGCCGAACACCGAAATCTTGACCATGCTGGTTGCAAGCGAAATCACCGCGTCGGTGGCGATGACGGCCGCGCCCTCCAGCCCCGCCGCCATCAGCAGCGAGAGCAGAATGACGCCGGAGCCCGAGGTGCCGCCGACC
>Ga0102590_1001843_pt1 | contig 28487 bp, 25 predicted proteins | sample AraplaMF_Col_mMF_FD_76859 | JGI IMG/M metagenome (GOLD analysis project Ga0102590, IMG submission 76859) | Arabidopsis root microbial communities from the University of North Carolina, USA - plate scrape MF_Col_mMF | ecosystem: Host-associated > Plants > Roots > Endosphere | place: USA... | reverse complement strand
GGCGAGGGCACTCTGAAGGTCGAGTCGGACGTGGACGGCCGGGTCACGGTGCCCGCCCTCGACATCGATGTCGCGACCGGCGAGTCCGTGACCGTCCCCGTGGAGCCGTGGACCGCGGAGACTCCGAGGCTGTACGACGGGGTGCTGGCGACCGAGGGCGAACGGGTGCCGCTGCGCATCGGTTTCCGCACGGTCGTCCTCGAGGACGGCCTGATCAAGGTCAACGGAACGCCCCTTCTCTTCAAGGGCGTCAACCGGCACGAATGGCATCCGGAGAAGGGCCGCGCCCTCGACCCGGAGACCATGCGCGAGGACGTGCTCCTGATGAAGCGGCACAACGTCAACGCCGTGCGCACCTCGCACTATCCGCCGCACCCCGCCTTCCTGGAGCTGTGCGACACCTACGGACTCTGGGTGATCGACGAGTGCGATCTGGAGACCCACGGCTTCGTGGAGCAGGCCTGGCGGGACAACCCGGTCGACGACGACCGCTGGACCCCGGCGCTGCTCGACCGGGCCGCCCGCATGGTCGAGCGCGACAAGAACCATCCCTCGGTCGTCATCTGGTCCCTGGGCAACGAGGCCGGGACCGGCCGCGGTCTGACGGCGATGGCCGAGTGGATCCACCACCGGGACGCCTCGCGGCTCGTGCACTACGAGGGCGACATCGACTGCCGTGACACCGACATGTACTCACGGATGTACGCCTTCCACGAGGAGGTCGAGCGGATCGGCCGGGGACTGGACGGCGGCACCGGAAAACGTCGTGAACTGCCGTTCGTCCTGTGCGAGTTCGGGCACGCCATGGGCAACGGCCCCGGTGGCATCGCCGACTACCAGCGGCTCTTCGAGACGTACGACAGGCTCCAGGGCGGCTTCATCTGGGAGTGGATCGACCACGGCATCAAGGACGAGCGGTACGGCTTCGCCTACGGCGGCGACTTCGGTGAGGAGTTGCACGACGGCAACTTCGTCTGCGACGGGCTGCTCTTCCCCGACCGGAAGCCGTCACCGGGACTGGTCGAGTACAAGAAGGTGATCGAGCCGATCCGGTTCGAGGGCGAGGCGGCGGACGGAACCGTGCGGGTCCGCAACGCGTACGACTTCGCGGACCTGTCCGCACTCGCCTTCGTCTGGTCCTTCCAGGTCGACGGCGTGGACGTCGAGTCGGGGAGGCTGCCGGTACCCCCGCTCGGACCGGGCGAGTCCGCCGATGTGAAGCTGCCCCGGCCGCCCGAAGCCGGAGGTGGCGAGACGCAGTGGACGGTACGCGCGCTGCTGGCGTCCGACACCGCGTGGGCGTCGGCGGGCCACCAGGTGGCATGGGGTCAGTTCCCCGTCGCCGCACGGCCGCCGGTCCGCGTGGTGCCGAGCGGTGCCCCGCGCTCGGGCGACGGCCGGATCACCCTCGGCCCGGCCTCGTTCGACGCCCGCACCGGGGCGCTCATGTCCATCGGGGCGGTCGACGTGACCGGCCTGCGCCTGGACGTGTGGCGGGCGACCACGGACAACGACGACGGCGCGCCCTGGCAGTCCGACGTCCGGCACGGTCCGGCCTGGCGCAAGCTCGGTCTGCATCGGATGCGGCACCGGCTGGACGCGGTGGAGCCGACCGGCGACGCGCTGACCCTACGGACCCGGGTGGCGCCCGCCGCCCGGGAGGTGGCCCTCGCCACGGTGTACCGCTGGACTTCCGACGGCGACCGGCTGCGGCTGACCGTGTCCGTGGCTCCGGAGGGCGACTGGACGGTGCCGCTGCCACGGCTCGGAGTGCGGTTCGGACTGTCCGGCGCCGCGGACCGTGTGCGGTGGTTCGGCGGCGGACCCGGCGAGGCCTACCCGGACACCAGGGCGGCCTCAGAACTGCGCCGTTGGGAGTCCACGGTCGACGGGTTGCAGACCCCGTACGTCCGCCCCCAGGAGAACGGCGCCCGCGCCGACGTCCGATGGGCGGAGCTGGGCGGCCTCAGGATCGAGGGCGACCCGGAGTTCTGGTTCAGCGCACGGCGCTGGACGAACGAGCGACTCGACGCCGCCCGTCATCTCACCGACCTCGTGCCCGGCGACACGGTCTGGGTCAACCTCGACCACGGGCAGCACGGCATCGGCTCGCAGTCGTGCGGCCCGGGCCCGTTGCCGCAGTACTTCCTTGCGGCCGAGCCGGCGGAGTTCTCCTTCGTGTTCTCCGAAGTCGGCTGACCGACAGGGTCCGGATGCCGTTCGCGGCCGTCCGGCGGAAGAGCTCCGGGTCGTTCCGGGGAAGTCTTCCGCCGGCCGGCCGCAGTCGCGTCCGGACCGATATCCGCTGATCCGACGGACCAGGAGGCCCGCTGCATGAACCCATCACCCGCTGTCCCCCGGAGGTTCGTCCGGTGACCCGCAGTGACGCGAAGCAGGCCGCGCACCACATCGAGGTCCGCGGCCTGTCGCGGACGTTCCGTACCACCGTGCGCCGCCCCGGGTTCGGGGGTGCGCTCCGGTCTCTGGTCAACCCCGAGCGAGTGGCCAAGCACGCCGTCTCGGGCATCACCTTCGACGTCGCCCCGGGTGAGCTCCTCGCCCTGCTCGGACCGAACGGCGCCGGGAAGTCGACCACCATCAAGATGCTCACCGGGATCCTCACCCCCACCTCCGGCGTGGCGCGGGTCGCGGGCGTGGTGCCGTACGAGGACCGGCAGCGCAACGCCCGCAACATCGGTGCGGTGTTCGGCCAGCGCACCCAGCTGTGGTGGGACCTGCCGGTGCGCGAGTCCTTCTCGATCCTGCGCGACATCTACGAGGTGCCGAGAGCCGAACACACCGCGCGGCTCAAGGAGTTCGACGACCTCCTGGAACTCTCCTCCTTCTGGGACACCCGCGTTCGCCATCTCTCCCTCGGCCAGCGGGTGCGCTGCGACCTGGCCGCGGCGCTGCTCCACGACCCACAGGTGGTCTTCCTCGACGAGCCGACGATCGGCATGGACGTGGTGGTCAAGGAGCAGGTGCGCGAGTTCCTGCGGCACCAGGTCGAGGAGCGCGGCCGGACAGTGCTGCTGACGACGCACGACATGACCGAGGTCGAGCGGCTCGCCGAGCGGGTGGTCCTGATCAACCACGGACGGCTGGTCCTGGACGGCACCCTGGACGAGATCCGCCGCACGTTCGGCTCGACGTGGCAGGTGCGGGTGACGCCGGCCGATCCGCACACCGAGGTCGCACCCCTGCCGGGCATCGCGCTGCTGCGGCGAGAGGGGCCCCAGGTCGTCTTCGGCCCCGAGGGTCCCGGGGCCCCGACGGTCCACCAGGCCCTGAAGCAGATCGTGGAGCGGTACGAACTGACGGATCTCGCGATCGACGAGGCCGACCTGGAGGACGTGATGCGCGCGGCGTACGTCCAGGCCGGGCCCGGGGCGGACGAGGTCTGAGATGGCAGTCCTGCACGCCTGGCGCGCCGCCCGCGTCACCCCGCTCGGCGAACTGCACAGCCCACCCCGTGTCACCGCGGCGCTGCTGCGGCTGACCGTACAGGTCGTGCTGGTCGCGTCGCTGTGGCGCGGCCTGTACGCGGCGACCGGCACGACCGGCGGACTCGGCCGCGACCAGGCGGTCACCTACGCGGTGCTCGCCGTGCTCGCCTCCCGGCTGCGCGAACTGGACCAGTACACGGGCCGGGACACCGTCATGCAGCACATGCACTACGGCACGATCGTCTACTGGTATCTGAGGCCGCTGCCGCCCCAGCGCTACTACGCCCTGCGTTCCCTCGGCGAACGGCTCTACGGTCTGGCCTGGGCGCTGGCCGGATACGCCGTCTGCCTCCCGGCCGGTGTGGTGGAGCCGCCCGGATCGGCCGCGGTGGCCGGGGTGTTCGCGCTCAGTCTGCTGCTCGGCCAGTGGGTCCTGCACTACGTCATGCTCGTCATCGACCAGTTGTGCTTCTGGACCCTGCGCAACGGCGCCGCGCTGCTGATACTCGTCTTCGCCCAGAACCTGCTGTCCGGGGTGTACGCGCCCCTGTGGTTCTTCCCCCACTGGTTCGTCACGATGAGCGGTTTCCTGCCGTTCCAGGCGACGTTGAGCGTCCCGCTGTCCCTGTACGTGGGAAGGATCCCGCTGTCCGAGGCGGCCGTCCAACTGGCCGTGCAGGCCGCCTGGGTGGTGGCTCTGGCCCTGTTCACCCGGTTGCTGTGGCGGCGGGCCGCCCGGCGCGTGATCTCGCAGGGGGGCTGAGATGTCGATGAACGCGCTGCGTATCGTCTGGCGGATCACACGGCTCAACTTCCGTGCCCAGCTGGAGTACCGCGCCGAGTTCCTGATGATGATCGCGATCGGCGCGGTCTGGCAGGTCTCGGTGATCGTGTTCGCGACGGTGCTGCTGACCCGGTTCAGCGGGATGGGCGGCTGGGACAGCTCGGACGTGCTCCTCATCCCCGCCACCAGGATGATGGCGCACGGTCTGTTCGTGCTCCTCCTCGGCCGGGTGCACGGCCTCGGCCGGCACATCCAGGAGGGGAAGATCGACGCGTATCTGCTCCGCCCCCTTCCCGTGCACCGCCAGGTCCAGCTCGACTCCTTCCCCACCAACGCGATCGGTGACCTGACGGTCGCGGCGGGGCTGCTGGCGGGCGCTCTCGGCCGCAGCCACCTCGACTGGACGGCGGGCAGGATCACGTACCTGATCGCCGCGATCCTCGGCGGCATGTTGCTGGAGGCCGCGCTGTTCACGGCGGTCGCCAGTGCCTCGCTGCGGTTCCCGGCGGCGGACTACTGGGGCAACTGGCTGGAGGAACTGCTCGGCACCTTCGGCAGCTACCCGCTGAACGTGCTGCCCAAGGCGGTGGGGGGTCTGCTGACGTACGGTCTTCCGCTGGCGTTCGTCGCGTACTTCCCGGCGGCCGTGCTGACGGGCCATGGCCACGGCACCGGCGCCCCTTACTGGCTGGCGGCGGGATCGCCGCTGGTGGGAGTGCTCGCGTACCTGGGGGCGCGGCTGCTGTGGCGGTGGAGCCTTCGCCACTACACGGGGGTGAACGGCTGACGGCTGCGCGGGCCGGGCTCAGGCCGCCTCGGTGGCCCTCTCCGGCCGGCGCGACCGTACCGGTGTGGGAAGGGCCAGTGCCGCGACGCCCACGCAGCAGGCCCCGGCCACGGCGCCCACCGCCGCCGTGCCGTGTTGCTGGGCCGCCCAGGTGACCACCGCGGCGCCGATCGGCGCCGCGGAGTAGTGGATCGTCCAGAACGCGGAGGTGACCCGGCCGAGCAGATGCTCGGGGGTCACCTGCTGCCGCAGCGACATGGAGCAGGTCCCCGCCACGCCGACACCGCCGAGGAAGGCCGCCGTGAGGACGGCGACGGCGGGTATGTCACGGGCCCAGCCGATGCCGGCCAGCGCACAGCCGCAGACGGCGACCGCGCCGATCCAGGTGGGGCCGAAACCGAGCCTGCGCCGGATCCGGGCCACCAGCAGCGCCCCGGTGATCGAGCCGAGTGCGCCCACCGCCAGCACGGTGCCCACCGCGCCGTCGCCCTGGCCGAGATCGTGCTTGAGGTGGTAGATGAGCAGATCGTTCAGGCCCAGCTCCAGAAAGCTGAAGAGGGCCAGCAGCACGGTCAGCGCCCGCAGTACGGGGTGACGCCGCAGGAAGGACGCGCCGGCCAGCAGGTCCCGCCACAACCCCTGGGGGGCCGGCACCGGTTCGGGCGGGACGGCCTGCCCGAACCGTACGAAGGCCAGGCAGAGAGCCGACACCCCGAAGCTCGCCGCGTTCACCGCGACGGCCGCCGCCGGGCCCGCCCACGCGGCCACGACGCCCGCACCCAGCGGCCCGGCCACGCCCGCCGCCGCAGCGGTGGCGTTCAGCCGGCCGTTGGCGGCGGTGATCGCCTCCGCGTCGACCAGACCGCGCACGACGGTGACATAGGCGACCGAGAACACCATGCCTACGGCCTCGCACAGCGGCAGCACCGCGTACAGCAGCCAGACCCTCGGCCCGGCGAGCCACACGAGAGGGACGACCGCGTACAGCAGCATGCGGACCACATCGCAGGCGATCAGCAGCTTTCTGCGGTCCACCCGGTCGACCACCACTCCGGCGAAGACCCCGGCCACCACGGACGCCGCACCGCCGACCGCCGTCAGCAGACCCATCCGCGCCACGGACCCGGTCGCCTCCAGCACGAGCAGCGGCAGGGCGATCAGGGCGAAGGAGTCCCCGAGGACCGAGAGGGTCTGCGCGGCCCAGAAGATCCGGAAGTCCCGGTCCGCCCTTCGCGGTCGCATCCTGCCCACCGGCTGTTCCCCCGTATCCCCGTGTCACCGTGCCGCCCGGGACCCCGGGCCGGATGGACGATCAAGACGTACCACGGTCGGGGTCCCGTGTCTGCGGACTGTTCGCGCCATGATCTGCCTCCTCGCCACGACCGTCGGCACTCCCGGCGTCACGCCCGGGTGGCGGGGACGCCGGACCGCCACACCCGCACCTCGGCCCAGACCACCTTGTACGCGCAGCCCGGACGGGGCTCGACGCCCCACCGCTCGGCGACCGCGGAGACGAGCAGCAGCCCGTGTCCCGCTTCCCCGCCTCCCCGCTCCGGCAGCACCGGCAGCCGCTCCGTGCGCCCGTCGGCCACCTCGACGCGCACGACTCCGTCACGCAGAACCAGCCGCACACGGAAGTCGCGCCCTGGCACCCGTCCATGCCGCACGGCGTTGGCCGCGAGCTCGGCGACGACCAGTTCCACGTTCTCCCCCGCATCCCCGTCGTACGGGAACCCCCACACGTCCATGCGGTGGGCGACCAGTCTCCGGGCGAGCCGGGCGCCTCGCGGCGTGCAGCTGAACAACTGGGTGAACGTACGTACTGTGACCGGCTCATGGAGCCGCGGTTCGGCGTGCATGGCTCAACGCTCCCCGAGGTCAGGGGCGTCTAACCAGGTACGGCACTCGTACGGGACGCACCGTACGGGTTCAGGACGTGGACAGTATGGGTAACGGTGCGTGACCATGGGGACTTGGCGGGGTTGGCACCAGGGCACTCGGGGGTTCCCGGCATGACCGACAGGACCATCGGCACCACGAACGAGCCGGAGCCGTCCGACAGTCTGAAAGGCTTCGGGGAGGTCCACAAGGCCTTCCGCAAACGCGCGGGACTCACCCAGGAGGAGTACGCGCCGCTGGTGCGGTACCAGCCGTCGACCGTCGCGTCGATCGAGCAGGGGCGGCGCTTCCCGCCCCGCGTGTTCGTCGAACGGGCCGAACACGTCCTGGACGCGTTCGGTGCGCTCAAGGGGGCGTACAAGCACGTGGGGCGGGAGAGGGGACTGGCGTCCTGGTTCCGGCAGTGGGCGGAACTGGAGGAACAGGCCATCAGCCTCTACACGTTCGAGAACCGGTTGGTGCCGGGGTTGTTGCAGACGGAGGCGTATGCGCGCACCCTTTTCGACGAACAGGTACCGGTGCTCAGCGATGTGCAGATCGAGGCTCAACTCGCCGCCCGCCAGGCACGTCAGTGCCTGCTCGCCGAGCGTCCGAACACCGCGTTCAGTTTCATCGTCGAGGAATACGTCGTCCGACGGGAGACCGGCGGGAGGGCGGCAACGCGTGAACTGCTCGATCATCTCCTGGAATTGACCAAATCCCGCAATGTGGAACTGCAGTTGCTGCCCATGACGCTAGGCGCCCATGCCGGGCTGGCGGGTCCCATCCAGTTGCTGGAGACCCCGGAGAACGAATGGTTCGGCTACTGCGAAGGACAACGGAGCGGCCAGTTCCTCACGGACCCGAAATCGATCAGTGTCCTCCACATGCGCTATGCGAAACTGCGCTCACAGGCCCTTTCCCCAGGCGACTCTCGGAGTCTGCTGGAACGGATGCGAGGAGCGTTATGAGCACCACCGAGCCGGCGTGGTTCAAGAGCAGCTACAGCAGCAGCGGTGACGGCGACTGCATCGAGGTGTCCCTCTGCCCCACCACCGTCCACGTCCGTGACTCCAAGAACACCCGTGGCCCCCGGCTCACCCTCTCCACCGCCGCCTGGTCGGAGTTCCTCGGGTTCGCCGCGCGGGGCCGGACCGCCGCCGACGTGCGCTACGTGTACTAGCCTCTTTCCGAGGAGCTCCAGGTTCACGGGGAGGGTGTCCATGGCCCGTGCCGGTCTGAGCGCGGAGCGTCTGGTCTCGGCGGCCGCCGAACTGGCGGACGAGGTCGGCTACGACAACGTCACCATGTCCGCGCTGGCGCGGCGTTTCGGGGTCAAGGACGCGAGCCTGTACTCGCACATCAGGAACATGCAGGATCTGCGCACCAGGCTCGCCCTGTTCGCCGGTGGAGAGATGATCGACCACATCGCCGTCGCGGTCGCCGGGAGAGCGGGCAGGGACGCGCTGACGGCCTTCGCCGACGCCTACCGCGCCTATGCGCGCCGGCACCCCGGCCGGTACGCCGCCACGCAGATCCGCATCGACCGGTCGCTGGTCCCGGACTCCCCCGCCATGCGCCGCACCGCCGAGATCACCTACGGCATGCTGCGCGCCTACGGACTCGACGAGCCCGACCTCACCGACGCCGTACGCCTGTTGCGCAGCACGTTCCACGGCTTCTGCGTGCTCGAGGCCGCCGGCGGCTTCGGCGCGCCCCGCGATGTGGAGGCGTCCTGGGCCAAGGCCGTCGACGCCCTGCACAGGGCGCTGGAGCACTGGCCCCGCGAGAAGGAACAGCAGGACGGCTGACCCGTGCCGCGGCGACGGGCCGTCGCTCCTTCAGGCGCCCGCGTCCGGGCGTGAACGGACCAGGGCCTGCACGTCGTCGTACGACGGAGCGAATCCGCCGGGCAGGTGCCCCGAGCGGACGGCCTCCGCGGCCGCCAGTGCCGCGCCGAGGGCCCGGCGGTAGAGCAGGGAGCCCATGCTGACGCGGCTCACGCCCAGTCCGGCAAGCCGCTCGAGGCTCGGTCCGGTGGGCGAGTACAGGATGTTGAGCGGGACGTCCAGGCGGCGGACGAGGTCGGCGATGCGCTCCGGATCGGTGAGGCCCGGCACGAACACGCCGTCTGCACCCGCCTGTCGGTACGCGTCGAGGCGGCGCAGGGTGTCCCCGGGGTCCCCGTCGCCCAGCCAGTACGTGTCCGTGCGGGCGTTCACGAAGAGGTCCGGCACGGCGGACTTGACGGCGGTGATCTTCGCGCGGTGCAGTTCGACGGGGCCGAGCCCGTCCTCCAGGTTCACACCGACCGCTCCGGCCGCACGCAACGCATGGGCCAGCTGGGCCACCTGCTGCGGATCGTCGCTGAAGCCCGCCTCCGCGTCGACGGAGAGGAGGTAGCGTCCGCCGCCCAGGCGACGGGCGAGGTCCAGGGTCGCCTCGCGGGTCGCCGCGGACCCGTCGGGAAGCCCGGCGGCAGCGGCCACCCCGAGGCTCGTGGTGCCGATCGCCCCGAACCCCGCCGCGGCGAGGGCCGCCGCACTGGCGTGGTCCCAGGCGTTGGGCAGCAGCAGGGGCTCTCCCGCGCGGTGCAGATCCGCGAAGTCGGTGACGGCTTCGGCAGGCCCTTGCGGTGCGGAGTGGGTCATACGGCAGAACGTATCGGGTCACCGCTTCGGTGCCCGCCGAAGAGTCGCGGCGGCCGCCGCGGGCCTGGGGCGCCCCGGTTCCGGTCGGGACGCCCCAGGGACTTTGGGCGGAGGCCGCAGTCCGCACGGTGAGGGCCGCCCTGACGTGAAAGACCCTCCGGTATCAGATCTTGCGGCACCAGCGCGTCGCGCACCAGACCCATGTACACCGTCGCGCCGTTGACGGGGGTACGCGTGGTGTCCCACTTCCCGTCACGCAGGTGCGTCGCGGCCTTCGGGCCGACCGACCGGGGACGTCCGGACGGGCAGGGGCGGGTCGGGTGGCCGTGCGACGGTGGGCGCCGGCCTCGGCCCTTCGGCTAGCGTCGTGACATGACCAGCAGCATCCGCCCTCCTCTCGCCGAAGCCCTGGCCTCCGGAACGCTCGTCCTGGACGGCGGCATGTCCAACCAGCTCGAGTCGGCGGGACACGATCTGAGCGACGCGCTGTGGTCGGCGCGGCTGCTCGCGGAGCTGCCCGAAGCCGTCACAAGGGCGCACCTCACATACTTCGAGGCGGGTGCGGACGTGGCGATCACGTCCAGCTACCAGGCGACGTTCGAGGGATTCGCGGCGCGCGGCATCGACCGCGGGCGGGCCGCGGCGCTGCTCGCACTGAGCGTGGATCTGGCCCGTGAGGCGGCGGACCGGGCGCGAGCGGGGGGCGCCGGGCGACCGCTGTGGGTGGCGGCGTCGGTCGGCCCGTACGGGGCGATGCTCGCCGACGGCTCCGAGTACCGGGGCCGCTACGGCCTCACCGTCGCCGAGCTGGAGGCCTTCCACCGCCCTCGCCTGGAGGCGCTGGCGGCGGCCGGCCCCGATGTGCTGGCCCTGGAGACCGTCCCCGACGCGGACGAGGCGGCGGCCCTGCTGCGGGCGGTGCGCGGGCTCGGTGTGCCCGCCTGGCTTTCGTACACCGTCTCCGGCGACCGTACGCGCGCCGGACAGTCGCTGGAGGACGCCTTCGCACCCGCCGCCGACGCGGACGAGGTGATCGCGGTGGGCGTCAACTGCTGCGCGCCCGAGGACGTGGAGGCCGCGATCGAGACGGCAGCGCGCGTGACGGGCAAGCCGGTGGTGGTCTACCCCAACAGCGGCGAGACCTGGGACGCACGGGCCCGCGCCTGGGACGGCCGCACCACGTTCACCACGAGCCGGGTGACGGCCTGGCGCGCCGCCGGGGCCCGGCTGATCGGGGGATGCTGCCGGGTGGGTCCCGCGGCGATCGCCTCCGTCGCGCGGACACTCGAAGCGGACCCGGCGGCCGGCTGAGCGCAGCGGCCGGCGCGGGTCGTCCCGCGGTTCACTCCAGGTCGCTGCGGCGCACACCCCCGGGTCTGCGCAGCCGCCGTACCGCGGCCAGCGGTACGGCACCCCGCAGCCGCGGCCCGTTCCCCGCACCGGGGGCGGGAGCGGTCTGCGGCGCGGTGGCAGCGGCCCCCCACAGGTCCATCTCGGCGTCGCGGTGGCCGCGCACAAGGGGGTCGCCGTCACCACCGAAGATCCGCACCGGACGGGTGGCGTCCCAGGCGGGCCAGCCCGGCTCGCCGTCCGTCGCGAAGCGCACCCACGCCCTGTGCATCTCATGGGCGAGTTCACGGGGGGCGTCGGGGCCGGCCAGTTTCTCCGCCTCGGGCACTCCCGCGCTGTCGAAGACGAAGCCCAGTTCGAGGGCGTGACAGGCGCCGAGCCCCGGGAGATTCGACCGCCAGGCGAACTCGTAGACGTGGGCGGCGGCGTGGCCGTCGCCCGCCCGGGACTCGGCCAGACGGTGCAGCGGGCGGCGGAGCAGATAGTCCGTCACCATCTGGCCCACCAGGTCGGAGACGGGTTCGTCCGGCCGGGCGTTGCGGTAGCCGCGGGGGACGTCGGGGCCGCAGTGGCAGCGGGCCATCGCACCGGCCACGGCGACCGCACCCAGCCGGTCGATGCGCTCGACCAGCCCGGTCGGCGCGAGCCACAGCCGGTGCTCCTCGCTGGTCCAGCCCATGAGCAGCGGAATGTCCCCGGCGGCACCGTCGAGCAGCGCCTCCAGCGGGTCACGGGGCACCAGGTCACCGTCGACGACGATCCCGAAGGCGGGCCCCCCGAGGATCGGGCTGGCCCGGCGGCCGACCTCCGCCTGGACGTCGGCCAGCAGGGTGCGGTCCACCTCGGCGAAGGCGGCCGCCGTGGCCGGCACCTTCAGTCGTGTGGCCATGCGCCGTACCAGGCGCCGCACTCTGTCACGGTCCGTGGACTCCGGCGGCCCGCTCTGCAGCACCGCCCGCCGGAACAGCCCCCGGGCGCGCGGACTCGCCAGCAGGGCGCCGATGCTGATGGCGCCCGCGGACTCGCCGAAGACGGTCACCCGGTCCGGGTCACCGCCGAACGCGGAGACCGTCTCGTGCACCCACTCCAGCGCGGCCAGCTGGTCGCGCAGCCCGGGATTGGGCGGCGCGTCCGGGAAGAGGCCGTAACCCTCCACGCCCAGACGGTAGTTGAAGGAGACCAGGACGACTCCGTCGCGGGCGAAGGTGCTGCCGTCGTAGACGGGGACGGCGGAGGAGCCGCGGGTCAGTGCGCCGCCGTGGATCCAGACCATCACGGGGAGCCGGGCGCCGGGGCCGGGCTCCGGGGTCCACACATTGAGGTTGAGACAGTCGTCCCCGGCGACCACCGGGTCGGACAGATAGCGCGCGAAGGCCTCCGAGTACGGCGGCTTCGGTGGCGTCGGCCCGAACACACCCGCGTCCCGGACGCCGTCCCAGGGCTCGGGCGGGACGGGCGGGCGGAAGCGGTTGGGGCCGAAGGGCGGTGCGGCGAAGGGGATTCCACGGAAGACGGCGATCCCTTGCTCGTACCGGCCCCGCACCGCTCCGTAGGGGGTGCGGACCACGGGATCCGACGGGCTCTGCGGAATCGCGGCCACTTCGTCCGCACGCTCCATACGGCTCTCTCCTCCCATGCCGGGACTGCCCGGCTCACCGCATCACATCACTTTCCCCGGCCGGCGGACCGCCCAACGGCCGGGCGCCCGCGTGTCCCGGCCCCACGCCCGGGAGCTGCGGCGTCCGTGACGGGCTCGCACGGTCGCCGGGAGGTGTCGCGGACCGGGCCGGCGGCACGCGCGGTGGGACCGCCTACTCAACCCGGGCCGCCCAGCGGATGCCTCCGAGGAGATGGGCCCGGAAGTCCGGGTCCGCGTACGCCTCGGACGAGTGCCCGAGCGCCGTGTAGAACACGCGTCCGCCACCGTGTTCGTGACACCACACCAGCGGATGGTCGTCGCCCATACCGCCGCCCGCGTAGGAGGACTCGTCCGCGGAGGCGAGCACACGCACCGAACCACGGGGACTCGCCCGGAAGTCGTACCACTCGTCCGTGAACTCCCAGACGGCGGGCAGGTGCCGGGTCGCCGGATGGCCACGGTCCTCGACGACGGCCTTCCCAGGCTGGTACGCGGGGTGCCGTGCGAACCGTGCGCCCAGCATCCCGCCGTAGTAGGGCCAGTCGTACTCGGTGCAGGCCGCCGCGTGCACGCCGACGAAACCACCGCCGGCGCGCAGCCGGGCCTCGAGCCGGGTGCGGCCCCGGGGGGTCAGCACCTCGCCGCTGGTGGAAAGGAAGACGACCACCGCGTAGGCGTCCAGGGGCGACTCGAGGACGCCGGGGTCCTCGGTGGCGTCGACCTCGAACCCGTGGACCTCTCCGAGGCCGCGTACGGCCGTGACGGCGTCGGGGATGGAGTCGTGCCGGTAGTCGGTGGTGCGGGTGTACACCAGAACGCGGAAGGTCACCGGCCGAGCGTAGCCCTCCGGCGGTGACCGGCCGGTGCGCACCGGACCCGGCGGGAGGGCCGGTCAGGACCCCGACAGGCCGAGCAGGTCCGCCGCGTTGGTGTCGAGGATGGCCCCGGCCGCCTCCTCGGTGAGCCCCGAGCCGGCGATGTGGTCGACGGCCCTCAGGAAGACCTCCCCGTCCTCGTACGGGAAGTCCGTGCCGAGTACGAGGCGGTCCGCCCCGAAGGACGCCACCGCGGCGACCAGTGCCGGCGCGTGCGCGTAGCTGACCGTGTCGTACCAGAGTCGGCGGGCGGCCACCGAGGGCGGCTCGGCGGTCCCGGGGGACTCCAAGGCCACATGATCGTCGAGGCGGCGCAGCAGCAGGGGCAGCGCACCGCCCAGGTGCGGGGCCAGGACCCGCATTCGCGGAAAGCGTGAGGGAATGCCCGCGAGGATCAGATGCATGACGGCCACCGTGTCCTCGACCGGGGCCCCGACCATCCATGTCATCCCGTACCCGGTGATCAGCGGGCTGGCGGCGCCCTCGCCGGCCGGGTGGATGTACAGGACGGCGCCGCGCCGGTCCAGCTCCTCGTAGACGGGGTGGAAGAGCGGATCGGCGAGCGTGCGGCCCAGTACGGTCGTGGTGACTCCCACACCGACGGCACCGAGTTCGTCGAAGGCACGGGCGAGCTCGCGCAGCGCCGCGTCGACGTGCGGCAGGGGCAGCGCGGCGAAGGCCCGGAAGCGTCCCGGGAAACGGGCCACCAGCTCCGCGTAGGTGTTGTTCGCCGCCCCGGCCGACGCCACGGCATCGGACTCCGCCGCCAGATGCGGGGACAGCGGCGTCACGGAGAGCACCTGAAGGTCGACTCCCGCCCGGTCCATCAACGCGAAACGGTGGTCCAGGTCGGCCTCGGTCGCCTCGGCACCGATTCCGCGCCGGAAGCCCGTGTCGCTCCTCCCCAGCCGTTCCAGGCGGTCGAGGTACTCCGTGGTCCACAGATGGGAGTGCACGTCGATGCGCAACGATGTCACTCTTCCAGGGAACGTCCCCGGCGCGGCGCGGGCCAGCCGGCGGCCCCGGCGCCATGACGTGGGGGCCGCGCCCCTCGCGCAGTTGCGAGGGGGCCGACGGGCCGGCGGTGCCGCAAGGACGTACTCCATTCGGCCGCATTCAGGTGACGGCCGGGCGCGTCGGCGCGTTGAGGTTGTATGAGCAGGAGTCGCAGGTTGCGAGAACTGTCGGGGGCGGTGGCGTTCGACCAGCTGAGGGCCGAGCTGGCGCGTGCCGCCGGGCTGGTCGCGGGGGACAAACCGCCGCGGCGCAAGGTGGCCGAGGAGGCGCTTCGCCCACCGGGCGCGGAGCCCGACGACGGTCATGGTGAGGCGTCGCGGCTCGGCCCGGGCTGAGGATCCCCGCCCCGTCGGACCGGCGGATCGGGCGTCCGCGCGCGGCGCGCCGGCCGTCAGGTGCGTGCTCCGGCCGCCCTCGTGACGGCGGTGAGGGCGCACAGGTCCCGGCGGGCGGTCACCGGGACGCGGTCCCCGGGGCGGGGACGGCGTGGCCGTCTCTCACTCGCCCTGGTCCTTGCCCTTGTGCGGCGACGGGTGCGGGCCACGGGACTGCGTCCGCAGGCGGGACGTGACGTCCTCCGGGGGCAGGAAGCGCGACCAGCGCTCCGGGAACTCCGACGGCATGTCGGGGTCATCGGGGTCCTCCGGATCCTCGGCACGGGCAGTCGCCCGGGCCACGTATTCCGCGGCCTGCTCCTGACGCAGCCGTTCGTTCGCCGCGCGGGCGGCCGCCGTGGCCGCGGCGGGCCACACCCGGTCGATCGCCGCGTTGACGGCCGCACCCACCAGCACCGCGAAGGCGGACACGCCGATCCACAGCAGCACGGCCACGGGTGCGGCCAGCGAACCGTAGATCGTCGGTCCCTCGATGGTGTTGGTCAGGTAGATGCGCAGCAGAAAGGATCCGAGCACCCACATCGCCAGGGCCACCAGGGCCCCGGGGACGTCCTCCACCCAGGGGGACCGGACGGGCACGGACACGTGGTACAGCGTCGTCAGGAACACGACCGACAGGACGATGACCACCGGCCAGTACAGGACCTGCACCACCGTCGTCGACCAGGGAACCACGTTCACCACCGCGTCGGGCCCCGCCACCATCAGGGGCAGGGCGACCGAGCCGATCAGCAGGGCGACGATGAAGAGTACGAAGGCGAGCAGCCGGGTCTTGACGATGCCTCGGGTACCGTCGAGCCCGTACATCACCGTGATCGTGTCGATGAAGACGTTCACGGCACGGGATCCCGACCACAGGGCGAACAGGAAGCCGATGGAGATGACGTCGGGACGGCCGCCCTTCATCACGTCGTGCAGGATCGGCTGGGCGATCTGCGTGACGCCCTTGTCGGACAGGACCGTGCGCGAGGCCTCCAGCAGGTTGTTCTCCAGGCTCCGGATGGTGTCGGCGCCGGTCCAGGCGTCGACGTAGCCCAGCAGTCCGATGAGGCTCAGCAGCAGCGGCGGCACGGACAGCAGCGTGAAGAACGCCGCCTCGGCCGCGAGCCCGAGGATCCGGTACTCCATGCAGGAGTTGACCGTGTCCTTCAGCAACAGCCAGGCCGTCCTGCGCTTGGAGACGTTCCGGTAGAGGACACGCGCCCGGTGGAGACGTCCTGGAGGTCGCTCGGGGTTCTCTCTTGCTGCTGACTGCACGCCTCAACGGTATCCGTCGCCGGTGCCCCCACTCATCTCCTGGTGGGGCGGGCCCCGCAGCATGTGCCGCACTCCCCGGCGCGACGGGTGACCGGGAGCGTACCGAAGGGTAGGTTCGGCTCATGGCAGCGACCACGCACACCGTGACCAACCAGGCTCCGCCGCTGGTCGGATACGACGTCTTCACCGCCGACCGTGCCCTTGCGGCGGCCGTCGAGCGGCATCTCGACCCCGCACTCCTCGACGAGGCCCGCGACGAGCTCTCGGGGCTCGGCCGGAGCGCCGGCTCCGCCCAGGTGCAGGAGTGGGGCGCGCAGGCCAACGAGAACCCACCACGGCTGCGGACCCACGACCGCTACGGGAACCGGATCGACGAGGTCGAGTTCCATCCCTCCTGGCACCGGCTGCTCGGCAAGGGCGTCGCCGCGGGCCTGACCGCGGCGTGGTCACGGCCGGGCGGTCATGTGCGCAGGGCCGCGGCGTTCGTGCTCTGGACACAGGCCGAGGCGGGCAACGGCTGTCCGCTGTCGATGACGCATGCCGCCGTCCCCGCCCTGCGCACGGACCCGGCGCTGGCCGCCGAGTGGGAGCCGCGACTGACCTCCACGGTCTACGACCGGGCTCTGCGCCCCGCCGCGGAGAAGGCGGGCGTCATCTTCGGCATGGGGATGACGGAGAAGCAGGGCGGCAGCGACGTACGCGCCAACACGACCACGGCACGGCCGCTCGCCGAGGACGGGACCTACGAGCTGACCGGTCACAAATGGTTCTGCTCGGCGCCCATGTCGGACGCGTTCCTGGTGCTGGCGCAGGCGCCGGGCGGGCTCACCTGCTTCCTGCTGCCGCGTGTGCTGGACGACGGCAGCCGCAACGTCTTCCGGATCCAGCGGCTCAAGGACAAGCTCGGCAACCGGTCCAACGCCTCCAGCGAGGTCGAGTTCGACGGCACCTGGGCGCGCCGGGTCGGTGACGAGGGCCGCGGGGTGCGCACCATCATCGAGATGGTGGCGGCCACCCGCCTCGACTGCGTGCTCGGCTCCGCCGCGCTGATGCGGCAGGCGGTGGCCCAGGCGATCCACCACTGCACCTACCGGGAGGCCTTCGGCGGCAAGCTCGTCGACAAGCCCCTGATGCGCAATGTGCTCGCCGACCTGGCCCTGGAGTCGGAGGCAGCGACGACGCTCGCACTGCGGCTCGCGGCGGCGTACGACGAGGGGAGCGAGCAGGAGCGCGCCTTCCTCAGACTCGCGGTGCCGGCGGCGAAGTACTGGGTGACCAAGCGGTGCACGCCGTTGGTGGTGGAGGCGTCGGAGTGCCTCGGCGGCAACGGGTACGTCGAGGAGTCGGGCATGCCCCGGCTGCTGCGCGAGTCTCCGCTGAACTCCGTCTGGGAGGGGGCGGGCAACGTCCAGGCGCTCGACGTGCTGCGCGCGCTCCAGCGCGAGCCTCAGGCGCTCGACGCCTTCCTCCAGGAGGTGGGCCGCGCGCGCGGCGCGGACCACCGGCTGGACGCCGCGACAAAGAACCTGCTCAGCGAACTGGCCGACCTGGAGAACGTCGAGGCGCGGGCACGCCGCGTGGTCGAGCGGATCGCGCTGGTGCTCCAGGGATCGCTCCTCGTCCGCTACGCGCCGCCGGAGGTGGCCGACGCCTTCTGCGCCTCACGGCTCGGCGGCGACTGGGGCTCGGCCTTCGGCACTCTGCCGCACGGACTGGATCTGGCCACCGTGGTGCAGCGGGCGAGGCCCGTCGACTGACGTCTTCCGGTCATGCCCCGCAAGGCCGTCGCGGCTGCTCCGGGTCCGTACGTCACGGGCTCCCCCCAGCCCGTGACGTCTCGCGCGTCCCCCCGGTCGCGCATCGCGGGGGTGGTGCTGCGCCGACACGGCACCACCCCCGCTTGTTCTGGCCCCCCTCAAGGAGCACGGACGCCGCCGGAGCGGCGTTGCACAAGTTTCAATGACCCGTGGGCCGTCCGCCAGGGTTGCAAGAGGTTGCAACTTGCTGCTCACTGTTGCCGGAGTGCGCCCCTCCGTGACGGGCAGACGGCAAAATGAGAACAACCGTCAACACCGGTCCGGAGTTTGCGTGTCCGGAAAGGGCTGACGGCACCGAACCAGATCGAACGGCCACGCCTTGGGGGAGGTGCCAGTGGCGCACTCGGACGGGAACGACGTCGCACGGCTCGCCGCTCGGGATACCGCGCAGGCGGCCCGCGTGCTCAACGACGTACGCAACGCGACGCTCTCGGGACAGCGCGCACCGGTCCCGCCGCGCCCGGTGATCGAGGCGTCGTGGGGGCGGATGCTGCGCAGCGGCGTCGACCCGGACCACGACGTCCGGGCCGATCCGCTGGGACGCGACGAGATCGAGCGGCGCCGTCAGGACTCGCCCCTGCGGCACGTGCTGCCGGTGCTGCGCGAGGGCCTGTTGTCGGTCGCGGACGTCGCGCAGCACATCATGGTCGTCGCGGACGGCGACGGGCGGGTCCTGTGGCGGGAGGGCTCCTCGCCGGTGTTGCGCAAGGCGGACGGTACGGGCTTCGAGCCCGGCGCGGACTGGGGGGAGGGAGCCGTCGGCACCAACGGCGTGGGCACCGCGGCGGTGACCCGGCGTCCCGTCCAGGTCTTCGCCTCCGAGCACTTCGTGCGGGCCCTGGCCCCATGGACCTGCACCGGCGCACCGATCACGGACCCGCGCGACGGCCGGCTGATCGGGGTCGTGGACATCAGCGGCCCGCTGGAGACGATGCACCCGGCGACGCTCGCCTGGGTGGACGCGGTGGCCAAGCTTGCGGAGGCACGGCTGCGGGAGCTGCACCTGAACTCCCTGGAGCGGCTGCGCGCGGTGGCCGCGCCGGTGCTGGCCAAGCTCGGCGGCCAGGCGCTCGCCGTCGACACGGACGGCTGGACGGCCGCGGTGACCGGGATGCCGTACACCGGACGCGTCGCCCTTCCCGCATCGCTCCCGCCCGGTCGTACGCTGCTGCCCGCGCTCGGGCCCTGCACGGTGGAGCCGTTGCCGGGCGGCTGGCTGATCCGGATCGCGGACGTGCCCGCACCGGCGCGCACCACACGGGTCGTCGTGGACGTCTCGCATCCGCGCCGCTGGTCGGTGACGGTGTCGGGCGACGCGAGCTCCTGGACCCACGAACTCAGCGCCCGGCACGCGGAGTTGCTCTACCTGCTGGCCCTGCACCGCACCGGCCGCACGGCTGCTGAGCTGGCCGCCGACATGTTCGGGGACCCGGCCCGCACGGTCACGGTCCGCGCGGAGATGTCCCGGGTGAGGAGATACCTCGGAGCGTTCCTGGAACACCGGCCGTATCGTTTCTGCGATGCGGCGGAGGTGGAGTTGCTGCCCCCGGCCGACCCCTTGGACCTGCTGCCGCACTCGGTGGCGCCCGCGGTGGTACGTGTGCGGGGAGCCGGCGGTCCCGGCGGCGAGCCGCCCCCCGATCCGCCGGGAGGCTCCCGGCTCGCACTCCCGCTCGTGCCGCGCCCCGGCGTTTAGCCCCGTCGGTGGGGATTACCCTGCATTTCCCGGGTCTTGGACCGCCCGCGCGGCCCTCTGCCGTAGCATCCCCTGCACAGGCCACCCCACCCGCTCCTCATGTCAATGTCCGGACCACGAGGCGCAGTTGGCCTACGCCGGGAGGTTTGTATGACACAGCGTGGCAGGCATCGCCGCAAACGCCGAGGTCGCGCCCTGCGGGCCACCCTGGCCGGAGCCGCTCTGGCGCTGACCGCCGCGGCCACGCTGATCAGCACCTCCCAGGCCGCGGGCGGGGACAGCCCGGGCGGCCTGACCCCCGTCACCGCCGCGACGGAGACGGCGAAGCTGAGTCTGCACGAGGAACTCACGGACCGCAGCACGCTCGACAGGCTGAGCCGTGCGACGGGGGGCGGCGTCGGAGTGCACGACGTCCTCGCCTCCGCCGACCGCACCATGCGCGAGCGGAACGCGTGCGATGCCGCCGAGACCTCCGCACTGCCCGTGAAACCGGCCGCCACACGCGCGTACTGCTGGGCCGACGACGACGCCACGGCCGGCGACTGGGTGCCCCGGTCCGTCACCACCTCGGGGGACGCCCAGGACGACGGCCGCTGGGGCACCGACCGCGTCATCCTGTCGGGCTGGACGCACGACGGCGGTGGCTCGATCGAGCGCGCCGGGGACCGGGGCCTGGCCCGGATCGCCTTCATCGACGCGAACGACCCGGCCCGACTCGCCTACCGGTGGGTGCTGCTCGTCACCCCGCGCTCCGACGGCAGGGACTTCTCCGCCGTCCGCACCGGACTGTCCGGCATGGTCTGGTACCAGGACAAGCTCTATGTCACCGACCGCGGCTCCCTGCTGGTCTTCGACCTGCACCGCATCCTGAAGGCCGATGTCGACGGCCCCGCGATCGGCCGGGTCCACGGCGGCTACGCCGCGCACGGCTACCGGTACGTGCTGCCCAGCATCGGCTCCTACCGTCTGACCGGCGGCCCCTGCTCGAGGGTCGACGACCGCGGGGTCCCGTGCTTCTCCGCCCTCTCGCTCGATCGCACATCGGCCCCGGACAGCCTGGTGGCGGCCGAGCGGTTCCGCCGCGGGAGCACCGACTCCCCCGCACGCGTGTGGCGCTACCCGTTCAGCACCGCGCCCGGGCACACCGGCCTGCTCGCCGCGGACGGGCTTCACGACGTCCGGGCGAGCGAGGCGTACCGCACGGACGCGTCCGGTGTGCAGGGCGTGCTCTCGCACCGGCACGGCGGTGCGGCGCGGGCCGACTGGTACGTCGACCGCGCGCCCTCCGTCGGCGGCCGGCACGGCACGATCTGGCGGCAGGACCTCTCCGGCGCCGGGGCCGCCACGTGCTCGGCCGACGAGAGCCGCGCCTGCTGGGGCCGCCATACCGCGTCCCTGTCGTACTGGCCGCAGACCGGCGAGGTGTGGACGCTGACGGCAGGCGCCACGAGCGGCGGCGACGGGCCGGTGCCCGGGCCGGCCGGGGGCCGGGTGCTGTACGCCGTGCCGCTGGCCTCCGTGGACGACGCGCTGAAGTAGGACGCCGACCGCGGACCGGAACCCTTTTGTCGTACCGCTCGCCGCCATGATTCCCTGGCCGCATGAGCACCCTCACCGTGACCACCTGGTCCCTGGAGCAGACGTCCTCGGCGGACGTGCGGCCCGCGACGGCTCCCGAGGGCGATGTCCGCATCGTCCGCGCGGAGGTGCCGTCGCCGGAGTTCAGCCGCTTTCTGTACGCCTCGGTCGGTGGGGACATCCGCTGGATCGACCGGCTCGGCTGGACGTACGCGCAGTGGCGGGACCATCTGACCCGTCGGGGTGTGGAGACCTGGGTCGCCCTCGACCGGGGGACGCCCGCCGGGTACGTGGAGCTGGAGGCGCAGGACGAGGGTGTCGTGGAGATCGTCTACTTCGGCCTCCTCCCGGCCTTCCGTGGCCGCCGGATCGGCGGGCACCTGCTGTCCCAGGGCGCCTCCCGCGCCTGGGACCTGGCGGACCGGTGGCCGGGGCTGTCGCCGACGAAGCGGGTGTGGCTGCACACCTGCAGCAAGGACGGCGAGCACGCGATGGACAACTACCTCCGCCGGGGCTTCACGCTCTTCGACACCAAGGTCGAGGAAGAGCCGGAGACATCCACGCCGGGACCCTGGCCTCGGGCGTACCCCGCCTGACCTGCGTCGACACCCCACATCGCGACGATGTGACCGAACACACCTCTAGTCTCGCATTTCGAGACAAGGGTGTCCGCATGACAGACAAAGCTGGACTGCGTCCAGAGCGCCGTGACACGCTTCCGTCATGTCTGGAACTGGAATCGCCTTGGTGAGTCGACGGCACGTCGATCTCGGCCGCATGTCCAGCGCCATCTGTCCGGCGAGCTGACAGCCTCCAGCCAGTACCGGATCTTCTTTTTTTCTCCCTCCTCGCGCAACGACGCGCGCGCTTGTCGCGTATCCGCATGCGCAGGTCAGAGCCGCTCCTCCGTCTGTCCCGAAGGACGTACCCACCATGGCTGCCACCCCGCAGAATCCCGCCACGCCCCGTCGCAAGGTGAGTCGTCACCGTGGCGAGGGCCAGTGGGCCGTGGGTCACTTCACCCCGCTCAACGGCAACGAGCAGTTCAAGAAGGACGACGACGGTCTCAACGTACGGACACGTATTGAGACGATCTACTCCAAGCGGGGCTTCGACTCCATCGACCCCAACGACCTGCGCGGCCGAATGCGCTGGTGGGGCCTGTACACCCAGCGCAAGCCGGGGATCGACGGCGGCAAGACCGCGATCCTCGAGCCGGAGGAGCTGGACGACACCTACTTCATGCTGCGCGTGCGCATCGACGGCGGCCGCCTGACCACGCGCCAGCTGCGCACCGTCGGCGAGATCTCGCAGGAGTTCGCGCGCGGCACCGCCGACATCACCGACCGGCAGAACGTCCAGTACCACTGGATCCGGATCGAGGACGTGCCCGAGATCTGGAACCGCCTGGAAGCCGTCGGGCTGTCGACGACCGAGGCCTGCGGCGACACCCCCCGCGTCATCCTCGGTTCGCCCGTCGCCGGCATCGCCGAGGACGAGATCATCGACGGCACCCCGGCAGTCGACGAGATCCACCGCAGGGTCATCGGCAACCCGGCGTTCTCGAACCTGCCGCGCAAGTTCAAGACCGCGATCTCGGGATCGCCGCTGCTCGACGTGGCGCACGAGATCAACGACGTCGCCTTCGTCGGCGTCGTCCACCCCGAGCACGGCCCGGGCTTCGACCTGTGGGTCGGCGGCGGTCTGTCCACCAACCCGAAGATCGGGCAGCGCCTCGGTGCCTGGGTCCCGCTGGACGAGGTCCCGGACGTCTACGAGGGCGTCATCTCGATCTTCCGTGACTACGGCTACCGGCGGCTGCGCACCCGCGCCCGGCTGAAGTTCCTCGTGGCCGACTGGGGCGCGGAGAAGTTCCGCGAGGTGCTGGAGGAGGAGTACCTCCGGCGGAAGCTGATCGACGGACCGGCGCCCGCCCAGCCCCTCGAGCGCTGGCGCGACCACGTCGGAGTGCACCGGCAGAAGGACGGCCGCTTCTACGTCGGCTTCGCCCCGCGGGTCGGCCGCGTCGACGGCGCCACCCTGACGAAGATCGCGGAACTCGCCGAGGCGCACGGTTCCGGCAGGCTCCGCACGACGGTCGAGCAGAAGATGATCGTGCTGGACGTCGAGGAGAACCGGATCGACTCGCTCGTCGAGGGTCTGGAGGCGCTCGACCTCACCGTGCATCCCTCTCCCTTCCGGCGCGGCACCATGGCGTGCACCGGCATCGAGTACTGCAAGCTCGCCATCGTCGAGACCAAGGCGCGCGGCTCCGCGCTGATCGACGAACTGGAGCGCCGCATCCCGGACTTCGACGAGCCGATCACCATCAACATCAACGGCTGCCCGAACGCCTGCGCCCGCATCCAGGTGGCGGACATCGGCCTCAAGGGCCAACTGGTCCTGAACGACAAGGGCGAGCAGGTCGAGGGCTTCCAGGTGCACTTGGGCGGCGCGCTCGGCCTGGAGGCCGGGTTCGGCCGCAAGGTGCGCGGCCTGAAGGTCACCTCGGAGGAGCTTGCGGACTATGTCGAGCGCGTCCTGAAGCGGTTCCAGGCGGAGCGCGAGGAGGGCGAGCGGTTCGCGACCTGGGCGGCCCGTGCCTCGGAGGAGGCTCTGTCGTGAGCGAACGAGCGGCTCCCTTCTACTGCCCCTACTGCGGGGACGAGGATCTGCGGCCCAGCGAGCAGGGCCACGGTGCGTGGGAGTGCGGGGCGTGCAATCGCGCCTTCCAGCTGAAGTTTCTGGGGCTCCTGGCCCGGGGGCTCGTGCAGACCGATCGGGGAGGGGACGGGACATGACGACAACGCGGGCAGAGCGGAGCACCGAAGAACTCGAGGCGCTCGCCGAGAAGGCGGGCCGCGATCTGGAGGACGCCTCGGCGCTGGAGATCCTCCGGTGGGCGGCCGACACCTTCGGCCCCCGCTTCTGCGTGACCTCCTCGATGGAGGACGCGGTGGTCGCCCACCTCGCCTCGCGCGTCAAGCCCGGTGTCGACGTCGTGTTCCTCGACACCGGCTACCACTTCCCGGAGACCATCGGCACCCGTGACGCGGTCGAGGCGGTGATGGACGTCAACGTCATCACCCTCACCCCGCGCCGGACGGTCGCCGAGCAGGACGCCGAGTACGGCCCGAAACTGCACGACCGCGACCCCGACCTGTGCTGCAGGCTGCGCAAGGTGCAGCCGCTGGAGGAGGGGCTGGCGGGCTACGACGCCTGGGCGACCGGGCTGCGCCGCGACGAGTCCCCGACCCGGGCGAACACGCCGGTCGTCGGTTGGGACGCGAAGCGGCAGAAGGTCAAGATCTCGCCGATCGCCCGCTGGACCCAGGACGACGTGGACGCCTATGTCGCCGAGCACGGGGTCCTGACCAACCCGCTGCTGATGGACGGCTACGCCTCGGTGGGCTGCGCTCCCTGCACCCGCCGGGTCCTCGCGGGCGAGGACGCGCGGGCCGGGCGCTGGGCGGGCCGCTCCAAGACCGAGTGCGGGCTGCACGGCTGACCATGACGGACATTCAGGAGACATACGTGACGACCGGGGCCACCGTCTGGCTCACGGGTCTGCCGAGCGCCGGCAAGACCACCATCGCCCACGAGCTGGCCGGCCGGCTGCGCGCCGAGGGCCACCGGGTCGAGGTCCTCGACGGCGACGAGATCCGCGAGTTCATCTCGGCGGGCCTGGGCTTCAGCCGTGCGGACCGGCACACGAACGTGCAGCGCATCGGCTTCCTCGCCGATCTGCTCGCCCGCAACGGCGTCAAGACGCTGGTTCCGGTGATCGCGCCCTACGCGGACAGCCGTGAGGCCGTGCGCAAGCGGCACCAGGAGAGCGGGGCGCCGTACATCGAGGTGCACGTGGCGACTCCGGTCGAGGTGTGCGCCGTACGCGATGTGAAGGGTCTGTACGCGAAGCAGGCCGCCGGCGAACTCCGGGGGCTGACGGGCGTCGACGACCCGTACGAGGAGCCGGAGACGCCCGATCTGCGGATCGAGTCCCAGAACCAGACCGTGCAGGAGTCGGCGGCGGCGTTGTACACGCTGCTCAGCGAGAGGGGACTGGCATGACCACGGTCGCCAAGGCGGAGGAGGGCACGGACAGCCCGTACGCCCTGAGCCACCTGGATGCGCTGGAGTCGGAGGCGGTGCACATCTTCCGCGAGGTGGCGGGGGAGTTCGAGCGGCCGGTGATCCTGTTCTCCGGTGGCAAGGACTCCATCGTCATGCTGCACCTGGCGGTGAAGGCGTTCGCCCCCGCGGCGGTCCCCTTCACGCTGCTGCACGTGGACACCGGGCACAACTTCCCCGAGGTCCTGGAGTACCGCGACCGCACGGTGGCCCGGCACGGTCTGCGGCTGCACGTCGCCTCCGTCCAGGACTACATCGATCGCGGTCTCCTCAAGGAGCGCCCGGACGGCACCCGCAACCCGCTCCAGACGCTGCCGCTGACCGAGAAGATCCAGAAGGAACGGTTCGACGCGGTCTTCGGCGGCGGACGGCGCGACGAGGAGAAGGCCCGCGCCAAGGAGCGGGTGTTCTCGCTGCGCGACGAGTTCTCCCAGTGGGACCCGCGCCGCCAGCGGCCGGAGCTGTGGAACCTATACAACGGGCGGCACGCGCCGGGCGAGCACGTCCGTGTGTTCCCGCTGTCCAACTGGACCGAGCTCGACGTCTGGCAGTACATCGCCCGCGAGGGCATCGAACTGCCGCAGATCTACTTCGCCCACGAGCGCGAGGTGTTCCGGCGGGCCGGCATGTGGCTGACGGCGGGCGAGTGGGGCGGCCCCAAGGACGGCGAGACCGTCGAGAAGCGCCTTGTCCGGTACCGGACCGTGGGTGACATGTCCTGCACGGGTGCCGTCGACTCCGATGCCACCACGCTGGACGCCGTCATCACCGAGATCGCCGCGTCCCGGCTGACCGAGCGCGGCGCCACCCGCGCCGACGACAAGCTCTCCGAGGCCGCGATGGAAGACCGCAAGCGCGAGGGGTACTTCTAACCATGAGCACGACGACCGAGGAGCTCTCGGCCACCACCCTGCTGCGGTTCGCCACCGCCGGATCCGTCGACGACGGCAAGTCCACGCTCGTGGGCCGGCTGCTGCACGACTCCAAGTCGGTCCTCGCCGACCAGCTGGAGGCCGTGGAGCACGCCTCGCGCAACCGCGGCCAGGACACCCCGGACCTCGCGCTGCTGACCGACGGCCTGCGGGCCGAGCGCGAGCAGGGGATCACGATCGACGTGGCGTACCGTTACTTCGCCACGCCCCGGCGCCGGTTCATCCTGGCCGACACCCCCGGCCATGTGCAGTACACCCGCAACATGGTGACGGGGGCCTCCACCGCCGAGCTGACGGTGATCCTCGTCGACGCCCGCAACGGGGTCGTCGAGCAGACCCGGCGGCACGCCGCCATCGCCGCGCTCCTCCGGGTCCCCCATGTGGCGCTCGCGGTCAACAAGATGGACCTGGTCGACTACCGGGAGTCCGTGTTCGCCGCGATCGCCGAGGAGTTCACGGCCTACGCATCCGAGCTGGGCGTCCCCGAGGTCACCGCGATCCCGATCTCCGCGCTGGCCGGGGACAACGTGGTGGAGCCGTCCTCGAACATGGACTGGTACGGCGGCCCGACCGTCCTGGAGCACCTGGAGACGGTCCCCGTCAGCCACGATCTGAGCCACTGCCACGCCCGGCTCCCGGTGCAGTACGTGATCCGGCCGCAGACCGCCGAGCACCCCGACTACCGGGGTTACGCCGGGCAGATCGCCGCCGGTTCGTTCCGCGTCGGAGAGACCGTCACCGTGCTGCCCGCGGGCCGCACCTCGAGGATCTCCGGTATCGATCTGCTGGGCCGGCCGGTCGACGTCGCCTGGACCACGCAGTCGGTGACCCTCCTGCTGGAGGACGACATCGACATCTCACGTGGCGACCTGATCGTGCCGAGCGAGGACGTGCCCGCGACCACACAGGACATCGAGGCCACGGTCTGCCACGTCGCCGACGAGGCGCTGACCGTCGGGCACCGGGTGCTGATCAAGCACGGCACCCGCACGGTCAAGGCGATCGTCAAGGACATCCCGTCCCGGCTGACACTCGACGACCTGTCCCTGCACCCGCATCCGGGACAGCTCGTCGCCAACGACATCGGCCGTGTGAAGATCCGCACCGCGGAACCGCTGCCGGCCGACGTGTACGCGGACTCCCGCCGCACCGGCTCGTTCATCCTGATCGACCCGGCCGACGGCACCACGCTCACCGCGGGCATGGTCGGCGAGTCGTTCGCCGCGCCCGAGCCGGTGCAGGACGGCGCCGACGACGGGTGGGACTTCTGACCATGTCCAGCACCTGCTTCTACTCGACGTTCGCGAAGGAGGGCGGCCGCGTCGGCAGCGGCGCCCTCGGCAGCGGGCAGGGCGGGGTGGCGCGATGTGCGTCCTGACGCGCACCGGGAAGGCGCTGCCGCCCTGGAAGCGACGAAGACCCCCTGCCGAACGCCCGGCCACGGCCTGACGAACCGTGACCGCCGGGCCGACGAGAGGACAACCTCCCGTGCCTGCCATCCGCCTCCTCGCCCGGCTCCGCCGGAACGGGGGTGCCGCTCTCCGCCTCCCGCGCGGCGCTCCGACCGCTCTCGCGGTTGTCCCGCTCCTCGCGCTGACCGCCTGCGGTTACGGGTCCGAGGCCGTGAGCGACTCCTCCGGGCAGCAGGTCGCCGCCGGTGCCGGGAAGGTCGACGGCCTCGGCTCCGTGAAGATCGGGTACTTCGGCAACCTGACCCACGCGACGGCGCTCGTCGGCGCCCGGAAGGGTTTCTTCCAGAGGTCGCTCGGTGCGACGCGGGCCGAGTACCAGACCTTCAACGCCGGTCCCTCCGAGATCGAGGCCCTCAACTCGGGCTCGATCGACATCGGCTGGATCGGTCCCTCCCCCGCGGTCAACGGCTACACCCAGTCCGGCGGCAGGAGTCTGCGCATCATCGGCGGTTCGGCGTCGGGCGGGGTGAAGCTGGTGGTCGACCCCAAGAGGATCAAGTCCCTGAAGGACGTCAAGGGCAAGAAGATCGCCACCCCTCAGCTGGGCAACACCCAGGACGTCGCCTTCCTCGACTGGATCGCGGACCAGGGCTGGAAGGTCGACGCCGAGAGCGGCAAGGGCGACGTCTCGGTGCTCCGGATGGACAACAAGGTCACCCCGGACGCCTTCAGGTCCGGCTCGATCGACGGCGCCTGGGTGCCGGAGCCGACCGCCTCCAAACTGGTCGCCGAGGGCGGCAAGGTGCTGCTCGACGAATCGGATCTCTGGCCGGACAAGAAGT
>Ga0102590_1001842_pt1 | contig 28551 bp, 21 predicted proteins | sample AraplaMF_Col_mMF_FD_76859 | JGI IMG/M metagenome (GOLD analysis project Ga0102590, IMG submission 76859) | Arabidopsis root microbial communities from the University of North Carolina, USA - plate scrape MF_Col_mMF | ecosystem: Host-associated > Plants > Roots > Endosphere | place: USA... | reverse complement strand
CGAGGACCTCCTGGCCCTTCCATTGCCCGCGGCAGACCACGCCCTCGTCGATCATGGCCCCGGCGTCGGACCCGGCCTCGGGGCTGGTCAGGCCGAAGGCGGGCACCTCGCGGCCGTCGGCCAGGCGCGGCAGCCAGTGGTCGCGCTGGGCCTGGGTGCCGAACTTCATGATCAGCTCGCCCGGACCCAGGCTGTTGGGCACCATGGCCGTCACCGCCGCCGACACCGAGCGGGTGGCGATCTTGCGCACGATCTCGGCGTGGCCGAAGGCGCTGAAGCCCAGGCCGCCGTAGTCCTTGGGGATGATCATGCCGAAGAACTTCTGGCTCTTCAGATAGGCCCAGGCCTGGGGCGGCAGGTCGCGCGTCTCCCAGGTCATGGTCCAGTCGTCGAGCATGGCGCACAGGGTGTCGACGGGCCCGTCGATGAAGGCCTGCTCGTCCGGGCGCAGCTTCGGCGTGGGGAAGGCCAGCAGTTCGTTCCAGTCCGGATCGCCGGTGAACAGGGCCGCGTCCCACCAGGTGTCGCCGGCGTCGATCGCCTCGCGCTCGGTCTGGGACAGGGCGGGCATGACGCCGCGCGCCCATTGCAGGATCGGCCGGGAGATCAGGTCCCGGCGGAAATCGAAATCGGCCATGACGCCACCTCGGAAACAGATGGACGTCAAACGCGGGGAAGGGCTTTGGGCTCCGGTCTGGTCGCCAGGTAGAGCGAGATCGAGCCGGTCAGGGTGGGGACCACGCGCCGCTCCTCGACGCCCGCGAAGCCGGCCTGGGCCATCAGCGACGGCAGCACGCCCTTGGCGTTGGGCTCGGTCAGGGCGAAGCCGTCGACCATCTGCACCTGACGGAACAGCAGCCGCATCAACGCCGTGCGCTGCAGGCCGTAGTCGCCGACGATCATCGCCCCGCCCGGCTTCAGCGCCGCGTGCATGGCCTGGAGAATGGCCAGCTTCATCGGCAGGGGGCACTGGTGCAGCACCAGGCTGGAGACGACCTTGTCGGCCGATCCCGCCGGCGCGACCTCGGCCAGCCGGTCGCCCATGGCCCGGCGCCAGTCGATCTCGACCCCCGCCCTGCGCGCCTTGGCGGTCGCCAGGGCCAGGATGGCCGGATCGGGATCGACCCCGACGATCCGCGCGGCCGGGCAGGCGGTCTTCAGCATCACCGCCAGGGCGCCGGTGCCGCAACCGACGTCGAGGATGGTCTCGCCGGGCCGGGGATCGATCAGGGCGACCAGGGCCGAGCGCCAGGTCCGCTCGCGGGTCGCCAGGGCGACGACGTAGTCGTAGAGGCCGGTCAGTTCGGGCCGGCCGAGGGCGGGGACGTAGGGGCGGGTGTCCGGGGGGCGGGTGTCGGTCATGGGGGCAGCATGGCCGGCGGCGGAGGAGGGCGATTGAACGTAGCGGCTAGGGGGCTCACTTAGCCGCCATCCCACGGTTGTCATCCCGGAAAGTGCGCAGCACTTGTCCGGGACCCAGGGGCAGTCGCACAGCATTCGCCCAGTCCCCTAGGTCCCGGACAGCCTCTACGAGGCTTCCGGGATGACAACGATTTTGGTGCGGCGGCCTCAAACCGGGATCTGCGTCGCCATCACCCCGAACATCCCCTTCAGCGTGCGGGCGAAATGGGCGGCGTCGGCGAAGCCCGCCAGGTGGGCCGAGGCGGTCACGTCCTCGCCGGACTTCAGCGCCACGAAGGCCCGCTGGACCCGGCGCCACAGCAGGTAGCGGCGATAGGGCAGGCCCAGGGCCTCGACGAACAGGTGGCGGTAGCGCTCGGGCGACAGGTTCGCCGCCCAGGCCGCCACGGCCAGGGGCACGGGTCCTTCGGCCAGCCGCGCGTCGATCACGGCCAGCGAGCGCGCGAGGGCCTCGGGCAGCGGCGCGGCGTCATGCGGTTCGGGATCGGTCAGGATGCGCCGCCAAGCCTGGAGGCGCGGATTGGGCGAGCTGAGGACCAGCGCGTCGGGCAGGGGGCGCAGGGCCGTCAGCATGGCCACGGCCTCGGCGCTGGGGGCCATGGCCTCGACGAAGACCTGGCGGGCCTGGTCGTGCGGCTCAAGGCGATGCTGAACCAGGGGATCGACCAGCACGGCCCGGGCCTCATGCCGCCGGCCCAGGCCGTCCACGACGCCCACCGGCGTGTCGCCCAACACCAGCTGGGCGGCCAGGTGGCGGTGCGGGACGCTGGCCCCGATGGAGCCGGTCCACACCGCCCAGCGGTCGCCGAGGTCCAGTTGGCCATGCCAGAGCCGATCGCTCACCACCGGGGTCCCTCGCGCTGCGCCGCCCCTCACACCTAAGCCCATCCGCGCCGTCGGCAAGGCCCCGGGGCGCTGTCAGCAAACCGACACACGATGCGGCTAGTTCAGCGCCTCGAGGATCCGGCGCAGCGATGAGGGGGCGGACGTCTTCCATGGCTTGGCTACGCGACATCGACCGCTGGTTCGCCGCCAGCGTCCTGCCCTACGCGGCCAACTACCGGGCCTACGCCCGCAAGCTGGTCGGCGACGAGGGCGACGCCGAGGACCTGGTGCAGGAGGCCTACGCCAAGGTGCTGGGCGTGGCCGAGTGGCGACGGCTGGAGACGCCCGAGCGGTTCGTGATGACCATCATCCGCAACCTGGCCTTCGAACGCTTCCGCCGCGCCAAGGTGGTGGGCATCCGTCAGATCGGGGTGCTGGAGATGGACGCTCTGCCCGACCCGGCGCCGGACGCCTATGCGGTGACCAGCGCCCGCCAGGAGCTGGACCTGGTGCTGGCCGCCCTCGAGCGGCTGCCGGTCCAGTGCCGAAAAGTGCTGACCTTGCGAAAAATGCACGGCCTTTCGCCCGGGCAGATAGCGGTTAGGTTGAACTTGTCCGTCTCTACAGTCGAGAAACACCTCGCCAAGGGCCTGAAGCTCTTGACCAAGGTCCTGGCCACGGGCGATGGCCGCAGTATCGGGAAACGATCGAGTTCATGGGCAAACCGGGCGATCAAGACAGAGACGCGCTGATCGCCGAGGCCTCGCTGTGGCTGGCGCGCCTCGACGCCGGCCGTGCTTCCGAACAGGACCTGGACGCCTGGCGCGAGGCCGATCCGCGCCGCGCCGCCGCCTTCGCCGAGGTGGCCACGGCCTGGAGCCGCCTGGACGCCCTGCGCGAGGCCGAGGACGAGGCGACGCCGCGGCCCAGCCGCCGCGCCTGGCTGACCGGCGGCGGGGCGGCCCTGGCGGCCGGCCTGGCGGGCGCGGCCTATCTGGAGCGCGACGTCCTGCTGCGCGACCGCGTGACCACCGGGGTGGGCGAGCGCCGCACCCTGGCCCTGCCCGACGGCAGCTCGGTCGAGCTGAACACCGACACGGAGGTCTTCTGGCGGTTCGACCGCAAGCGGCGGCGGCTGTGGCTGTCGCGCGGCGAGGCGGCGCTGATGATCGCCCACGACCAGTTGCGGCCGTTCGAGCTATTCACGTCTCAAGGCCTGGCGCGTCTGGCCGCCGGCCAGTTCAACGCCCGCCTGCGCCCGGCGGGGCTGGACCTGATCGTGCTGGCCGGCCAGGCGGCGGTCGAGACCGCCTCGGGCGCGGCCCGGGCCCAGGTGGTCGGGCCCGCCGACGCCCGCCAGGCCCTGGAGGTCACGCCGCACGGCGTCGCGGTTGTCGCCACGCCCGAGGACGAGGTCCAGAGCGTCCAGGCCTGGCGGCGCGGCGAGATCGTCTTCGAGGGCCAGCCCCTGTCGGTCGCGGTCGAGGAGTACAATCGCTACCTGACCCGCAAGCTGGTGATCGCCGACGACAAGGCCGGGTCCCTGCGCCTGGGCGGCCGCTTCCTGACCGGCGATCCCGACAGCTTCCTGGACGCCCTGCGCATGACCTTCGGTGTACGGATCGTCGAGGACGGGCCGTCGCGAATTCTTCTTAAATCTCGATAGGGGTTTTGCCCCGCTCCCCCGTCTTGCCGTTCGAGACGCCGATCACGGCGATCAACGACAACAGGGGGCTCTCCTATGATCAAGACCTTGGGTCTGCGCCTGGGCGCATGCGCGTTGCTGGCCACCACGGCGCTGGTTTCCGTCGTCCCGGTGAAGGCCGTGGCCCAAGCGGCCGCGCGGGTGACCTTCGACATCCCGGCCGGCGACACCGCCACCGCCCTGAACGCCTTCTCGCGCCAGGCCGGCGTGCAGCTGATGTTCCCCTACGACGTCGCCGCCCGCCACCGCACCGCCGGGCTGAAGGGCGCCTACGGCCGCGAGGAGGCCCTGCGCCGGCTGATCGACGGCGGCGAGCTGGAGATCGCCTCGGCCAACGCCCAGGTCATCACCCTGCGCGAAAAGGGTTCGGCCCCTTTGGCCGCCGGCTCGGCGGCCGCTGACACCGTCGCCGAGATCATCGTCACCTCGCGCGCCGGCTCGGACGCCCGCACCCGGCTGGAGACCAGCTACGCCGTCACCACCATGAACGAGGAGTCGCTGCGGATGCGCGCCCCGATGGGCGTGGCCGACGCGCTGAAGGCCGTGCCCGGCTTCTGGGTCGAGGCCTCGGGCGGCGAGGCCAGCGCCAACATCCGCGCCCGCGGCATCCCGCAGGAAGGCTATTCGGCCATCGCCCTGCAGGAGGACGGCGCGCCGATCCAGCACGACGGCGGCCTGGGCTATCTGAACGCCGACCAGTCGTTCCGCCTGGACGAGACCATCGACCGCATCGAGGTGGTGCGCGGCGGCCCCTCGTCGATCTTCGCCTCCTACGCCCCCGGCGGCACGGTCAACTTCATCACCCGCAAGGGCGGCGACACGCCGGAAGGCATCGCCAAGGTCCAGATCAGCGACTACGGCACCAAGCGCGTCGACCTGTTCTACGGCGGCCCGCTGGCGGCCGGCTGGCACGCTTCGATCGGCGGCTTCTGGCGCGAGGAAGACGGCATCCGCGACCCGGGCTTCGACGCCAACAAGGGCTATCAGTGGCGGATCGAGGCCGGGCGCGACTTCGAGCGCGGCAGCATCGAGTTCAACCTGAAACACCTGGACGACAACGTCATCCTGTTCGCGGGCGTGCCGCTGAAGTTCAACGCCGCCGGCGAGCCCAGCGCCGCCCCCGGCTTCGACCCGCTGACCGGCACCCTGGCCGGGCCGGAGACCGCCCACCTGACCCTGCGCGGCCCGACCGGCCCGTTCAACTGGGACCTGACGCGCGGCACCGAGGTCGAGCTGACCCAGGCCACGGCGGTGTTCAAGTACGAGCCGTTCGACGGCTGGCATTTCCAGGACACGCTGCGCTACCGCACCTCGGAGTCCAAGCGCATCGGCCTGTTCCCCAACACCCCGGTGCTGGGCAGCGCCCGCATCGCCCAGTACCGCGCCGCCCTGCTGGCCGCCACGCCCGGCGCCACCGATGTGCAGCTGCGCTACACGACCAGCGGCGAGGTGTTCAACACCGCCGGCGCCGGCCAGAACGGCAACGGCCTCGTGCTGGACGGTTCGCTCCGCTACGTCTCGGTGCCGCTGGACGAACTGATCAACGACGCCCGCTTCCTGCACAAGTTCGAGTTCGGCGAGCAGAGCCATGACGTGGCGTTCGGCGTCTACACCGCCCATGTCGAGGAGGCCTTCAACCGCTACTCGGCCAACGCCCTGCTGGACGTGCGGAGCAATGCCCGCCGCCTGGACCTGGTGGCCGTCGACGCCACGGGCAAGGTGCTGTCCAGCCTGACCGAGAACGGCATCAGCCGCTACGGCGCCGAGTTCGCCAACGGCGACGGCAAGTCCAACACCGTGGCCCTCTACCTGACCGACGAGTGGAGCATCACGCCCAAGCTGCGCGTCGACGCCGGCGTGCGCTGGGAGAAGATCGAGTTCGAGGGCCGCAGCGAGCGCTCGACCACAATCAATCTCGGCCAGTCCCCCACCCCGGCCGACGACACGGTGCTGGCCGGCACGGGCGTCTATGACCGCCTGGACCGCAAGTTCGACCACGCCGGCTGGACCCTGGGCGTCGACTACAAGTTCACCGGCGATATGGGCATGTTCGCCCGCTACACCTCGGCCTTCCGCCTGCCGTCTCTGGGCGACTACATCACCAACGCCACCAACTCGACGGGCATGGTCCAGACGATGGACCTGTCGGAGCTGGGCTTCAAATGGGTGACTCCGAAGATCGAGCTCTACGCCACGGCCTTCCAGACCACCTACGACAACCTCGGCTTCGGCAGCCTGGTGTTCAATCCGACCACCGGCGCCTACGTCAACCAGACCAGCATGACCGACACCAAGACGCTGGGCCTGGAGCTGGAAGGCACGGTGCGCCCGGTCTCGTGGTTCGACCTGAACGTCAGCGCCACGATCCAGAACCCCGAGTTCGGCGACTACAAGTTCGAGGAAAGCTGCACCGTCGCGGCCTCGGACCCGACCTGCCAGGTCAAGCCGCCGGCCACGACGGCCAGCCGCACCCGCGACTTCACCGGCAACCAGCTGATCCGCGTGCCCAAGACTTCGTTCCGGGTGACGCCGGGCCTGAACCTGCTGGACAGCAAGCTGCGCCTGCAGGCCACCGTCGAGCGCTACGGCGATCGTTATTCCGACGCCGCCAACACCTCGAAGCTGCCGGCCTACACCCTGCTGGGCGCCACGGTCCGCTACAACATCACCGACGCCCTGACGGTCTACGCTTACGGCAACAACCTCACCAACGAACTGGGCCTGACCGAGGGCAATCCCCGCGCCGGCCAGATCATCAGCGGCGAGGCCGGGGCCCTGTACGGCATCGGCCGTCCGGAGTTCGGCCGCTCGTTCCGCGCGGCGCTGATGTACCGGTTCTAGTCCTTCTTCCCCGCATTCCCCGCGACTGGGCGGCCGGTTTCGACCGGTCGCCCGCCTTTTTAGGGAGCCGAACATGGTCCGTTGGCTGGCGCTGATCTTCTTCTTCCTGGCCTCGCCCGCCTGGGCCGCCGACGCGGGCAAGCCCGACCTGGTCCTGACCGGCCAGGTGCTGGGCGCCGACCACCAGACCTACAAGCCGGTGACCTTCGACGTACCGGAAGGCGTCACCCGCCTGACCGTCGAGGTCGACTACGCCCGCGACCAGAAGACCGTCGTCGACCTGGGCCTGCTGGACCCGGTGCGGTTCCGCGGCTGGAGCGGCGGCAACAAGAAGCGCTTCACGGTCTCGGCCGAGGACGCCACCCCCAGCTACCTGCCCGGTCCGCTGCCGGCCGGCCGCTGGACCCTGCTGCTGGGCGTGCCCAACGCCCGGCCGAACTCCAGCGCCGCCTACGAGGCCAGGATCACCTTCGAGCGCCGACCCGGCGTGACCAACTTCGCGCCCGCCCCCCTGAAGGCCGCCCCCGGCTGGTATCGCGGCGACCTGCACATGCACACCGCCCACAGCGACGGCTCGTGCCTGGCCCAGTCGGGCGTCCGCGCGCCCTGCCCGGTCTACCGCACCGTCGAGGCCGCCAAGGCCCGGGGCCTAGATTTCATCGCCATCACCGACCACAACACCACCAGCCACTACGAGGCCATGGCCGAGCTGCAGCCGGCCTTTGACCAGCTGCTGCTGATCCCTGGCCGCGAGGTCACCACCTTCCAGGGCCACGCCAACGTCTTCGGCCCGACGGCCTTCATCGACTTCCGGCTGGGCGACCCCAGCGTGCCGACGATCAAGGCCCTGCAGGACGCGGTGGCGGCGGCCGGCGGGGTGTTCTCGATCAACCACCCGAGCTCGCCCTCGGGCGAGCAGTGCATGGGCTGCGGCTGGACCGTTCCGGACACGGACTATGACCAGGTGCAGTCGATCGAGGTCGCCAACGGCGGCTCCCAGCGCGCCCAGGGCGGCGTCGAAGGTCCGCTGTTCGGGGTTCCGTTCTGGGAGGCCCAGCTGAACGCCGGCCACCGCATCACCGCCGTCGGCGGCAGCGACAACCACGACGCCGGCTTGACGCCGGACACGCCCGGCTCCGTGGGCCGGCCGACCACGGTGGTCCACGCCGAGGAGCTGTCCACGGCGGGCATCCTGGCGGGCGTCCGCGCCGGCCGGGTGTTCATCGATCTCGACGGGACCCGGGACCGGCTGCTGGACCTGTCGGCGAAGTCCAAGGCCGGCGCGGCCGTGATGGGCGGCGTGCTGACCGCGCGCAAGGGCGAGGCGGTGGCGTTCACGGTGTCCGTGACCGGCGGCGAGATGGCGGGCGTCGAGGTGATCCGCGACGGGGCCAAGCTGCCGGTGGCGGTGGGGGCGAACGGGGCCTTCACCGTGAAGATGGGCGACAAGGCGTCGTGGGTGCGGCTGAACCTGCGGGATGCGCAGGGGCGGCTGCTGCTGATCGGGAATCCGATTTATTTGATCCCTCTTCCATAGGGAGAGGGAGGGGCCCGCCGCGTAGCGGCGGGAGGGTGAGGGGGTAGGAACGGTTGACGGCGGGCCGGCACGCCGGTCGAGGGTGTAACCCCTCATCCTCCCACGACTTCGGCGCGGGCCCCTCCTTCTCCCTCTGGGAGAAGGTTTTAGGAGACTTCCCCCGTCAGCTCCCGCCGCGCCTTGTCCAGTTCCTCGGCGTACCGCCGCGTCGCATAGGCTTCCGACAGGATCCCGATCACCTCGCGATTGCCGTCGATCACCGCCAGTTCGTCGGCCTGGGTGTGGTCGAAGGCGCGCATGACTTCCTTGATCGACTGGTCGGCCGTCAGGGCGGTGTCGCCGTACTGGGCGAGGGACGCGACGGCCTCCTCGCTGTCGTCGGGATGGGCGTAGGCCAGGGCGGTGCGGACGATGCCGGCGTAGCGGCCCGTGGCGTCCAGGGCCACCACCCGCTTGGTGGAGCCCAGCGGATAGCGGCGGCGGAACTCGGCCAGGGTGGCCTCGGCGGGGATGGTCTTGGTGTCCTTGCGCATCATCCGGCCGGCGGTCAGGGGGCGCATCCAGCTGACGTCGTGGGCGCTGCGGATGGTCTCGCCGCGCAGGTGCAGCCGCCAGGTCGAGAACGAGTAGCCGAACGTCTCGCGCACGATGGCGCTGGCGATCAGCGAGGCCACCAGGGCGGCGGCGGCCACGGTGAAGTCGCCGGTCGCCTCCAGCACCAGGAACGACATGGTGAAGGGGCCGCCGACGACCGCGACGCCGAACGCCCCCAGCCCGACCAGGGCCGCCACGGTCGGGTCCAGCGACGGCAGCCAGGGCACGAACACGGTCAGGGCCGCGAAGATCTGGCCCACCAGCACGCCCAGGAACAGCGAGGCGAAGAACAGGCCGCCCCGGAAGCCGAAGCTCAGCGACACCACGCTGGCCAGGGCCTTCATGCAGAGCAGGATCACCAGCATCTTCAGGCCCAGGTCGGCGGTCAGGTTGACGTGCACCGCCCCGTGGCCGGCCGACAGGGTCTGGGGGGTGATCATCGCCATGGCCGCCAGGGCCAGGCCCCCGACCATCGGGCGGAAGGTCTTGGGCAGCTTGGTCTTGCCGACCAGGCCCTCGGCCGAGGCCACCAGCCGCATCAGGGCGATGCCGGCGAAGGCGCAGACCACGCCCAGCAGGGCGTAGAGGCCGTAGTCGAACCACGACTGCACGGCCGGGGTCGAGGTCTTCAGCAGATAGGGCAGGCCGCCCATGCGCCCGGCCACCAGCACCGCGGCCAGGGCGGCGGCGGCCACGGGCGCCAGGTTGGCGACGGTGTAGGCGCCGATGACGATCTCGAACGCGTAGAAGGCCCCCGTCAGCGGCGCGCCGAAGGCGGCGGCGATGGCCGCGCCCGCGCCCGCGCCGACCAGGGTGCGCATGTCGGCCCGCCGCAGGTTCAGGCGCTGGCCGACGAACGAGGCGATGGCGGCGCCGGCCTGGGCGTAGGCGGCCTCCAGCCCGACGGAGGCGCCGACCCCGTTCGACAGCAGGGTCTGGCCGCAGATGAAGGTGCTGTCGCGGACCGACAGGTGGCCGCCGTGCAGGGCGTTGGCCTCGACCGGGTCGACGGCGGGCTTGGGGCGGTATTTCAGCCAGGCCCAGGTGGCCGCGCCCAGCGCCAGGCCGCCGATCGGGATGGCCCACAGTCGCCACGGGGCGATCACGCTCTGGGCGCTGAGCCGCTCGTCCATGTCGATGGCGAACAGCATCACCTGCAGGCCGTGGGCCAGCTTGGCCTGCAGCACGGCCAGGGCCCCGGCGCCCGCCCCGATCAGGATGGCCACCGCGATCAGCCACAGCTCGCTGGACCGGATCCGCCGCCGCAGCCAACTGAGCCAGCGGACGGAGGTGGTGGTCGGGAGGGACAGCTGCATGGGGCCTGGGGGTTCCGCGGGACCCGGCCATCTTAGGGGATGTGAGGGGCGGGGGAACCTTTGAAATCCGCTCATCCCGGCGAATGCCGGGACCCAGATGGAATGGCTTTGGAGCTGACGCCAAAAGCGCTGAGCTCTTCCAGTCAGCCACACGGCCATGGGATCCGGGTGCCGGCATTCGCCGGGATGAGCGGGTTAGGCGCGGGCGCCTTCATGTTCCAGCAGCCACCGCTTGCGCTCCACCCCGCCGCCGTAGCCGGTCAGGGACCCGCCGGTTCCGATCACCCGGTGGCAGGGCACGACGACGGCGATCGGGTTGGCGCCGTTGGCCGCGCCCACCGCGCGCATCGCCGAGGGGCGGCCCAGCCGCTGGGCCAGGCCGGCATAGGTCGTCGTCTCGCCGGGCGGGATCTCGACCAGCGCGCGCCACATCCGGTGCTGGAAGTCCGTGCCGCCGATCGTCCAGGGAACGGTCCGCAGCGCCTCCAGCTCGCCGGCGAAATAGGCGGCCAGGCCGTCGCGCACGGCCGCCGGCGCGGCGCCGGTCTTCACGGTCTGGCCGCGGTGGTGCAGGCGCAGGGCCCGGGCCAGGCGCTCGGGCTGGTCGTGGAACTCCAGCACCCGCAGGCGGCCTTCCGCGTCGGCGACCACGTCGATCTCGCCGATCGGGGTGGACAGCACGCTCAGTGTCAGGACCTCAGGCCGCACGCTTGACCTTCCGGATCGGCGGCGCGCCTTCGTCGGCCAGCGACGCCCACAGGTGCAGGGCCGCATAGGCCCGCCAGGGGCGCCAGGCCTCGGCCTGGGCCAGGAGTTCGTCCGCCGTCGGACGAACGCCGTCGGCGTCCGCCAGGGCGCGCATCAGGGCGACGTCGGCGGCCGGGAAGGCGTCGGGTTCGCGCAGCTGGCGCATGGCGATGTACTGGGCCGTCCATTCGCCGATGCCAGGCAGGGCGCGCAGGCGGGCGACCATCTCGGCCAGGCCGGCGGTCGGCGACAGCAGGTTCGGATCGTCGGCGACGGCGGCGGCCATGCTCGACAGGCAGCGGATGCGCGCGCCGGGCATCTTCAGGCCCGACAGGTCGGCGGTGGCCAAGTGCTGGGGCGTCGGGAAGGCGTGGGTCAGGCCCGGCTCGGCCCAGGGGTCCGAGAGCGCCTCGCCATGCGAGGCCACCAGGTCGCCGGCCAGCTTGCGCGCCTGCACCACGGTGATCTGCTGGCCCAGGATCGCGCGCACGGCCAGCTCGAACCCGTCCCAGGCGCCGGGCACCCGCAGGCCGGGGCGCGCGGCGACCATCCGGGCCAGGCGCGGGTCGCGCGACAGCACCTCGCCGATGCCGACCGGGTCGGCCGACAGGTCGAAAACCCCGCGCACCCGGGCCAGGATGCGGGGCAGGGCCGAGGGCTTGGGGAAGCGCACCGCCACGCTCAGACGGTCGCCGCCGATCGGCGTCACGGCGAGGGTCCCGGCCGCGCCGTCCAGGGCGATGGTCCGGCGGTAGACGTTGTCCCGCACCACCTCGACGCCGGGGATGGCGCGCATGGCCAGGAAGGCCAGCATGCCGTCCCAGTCGTAGGGCGGGCGATAGCGCAGGGTCAGGGAGATGGCCTCGCCGGGCGGGGCGGCCCCATGGGAAGAGGGGAGGGCCTTGCGCCGGCGCAGGGCGGCGGGCGGCCGGTCGTAGAGCTGCTGGAAGGTCTCGTTGAAGCGGCGCACGCTGCCGAAGCCGGCGGCCAGGGCCACCTCGCCCATCGGCAGGTCGGTCTCGTGGATCAACTGCTTGGCCAGCAGCACCCGCCGGGTCTGGGCTACCCCGACCGGCGTGGCGCCCAGATGCTGCAGGAACAGCCGCCGCAGCTGGCGGCCGCCGACGCCGACGCGCTCGGCCAGGGTCTCGACGTCCCCCTCATCGAGGGCGCCGGCCTCGATCAGGGCCAGGGCGCGGCTGACGGTGTTGGACGCCCCGTTCCAGGCCCCCAGCTGCGGCGAGGTCTCCGGGCGGCAACGCAGGCAGGCGCGGTAGCCGGCCTCCTGGGCCGAGGCGGCGGTGGCGTGGAAGGTGACGTTCCGGCGCAACGGCGTGCGGGCCGGGCACACCGGCCGGCAGTAGATGCCCGTCGTCTTCACGGCCACGAACAGCCGGCCGTCGAAGCGGGCGTCGCGGGTCTGGATGGCGCGGTAGCAAACGTCGGGGTCGAGGTCCATGCGCCCGATCATAGCCCCGGAAGGGGCGCCGTCTCGCGGTTTTCGGACGTCGTCATGGCGACGGGGTCGCGCCACCCGTCTTCGTTGCCGTGCAGTGTTCCTCGCTTTGAGGTTTCAGTAGTTGGAACTGTCGGCTGCTCGACATTCGTTCATATAGTTGTCTACTGAAAGTAATGTTCCTGAATGTGAAACGCGAAGTGCGACAAAATGCGCGTCAAAACTAGTCCAATACTGGTATCTTAACGGTCGATTAAGGGTGAAAATTACGACCTGATCAACCGCGATGATCGCCCAATAGGCCTCAAGTTCGGTCTGGGGCTATCCATCATGAAGTATCCTGTTCTCTGGGCGACGAGCGCGCTGATCGCCGTCGTCGCCGTCTCCGGTTTCGCCGTCGCCCGCCAGGAGCGCGGCGAGCCCGGCGTCAGCCTGGCCCACGACGTGGTCGCCGCGGCCAGCGCCTTCGAAACCTACACCCGCGGCGCGGGCTCGATCTCGGCCGCGTTCGAAAGCGGCGGCGGCGTCGCCGACGCCCTGGCCAAGGGCGCGGCCTATCAGCCCCAGCAGCTGGACGCGGGCATGATCGCCTACGGCGCCATCGCGGCGCTGCAGGAGCAGGCCTTCATCGACGGCGTCCGCCAGGCGGCCCGCGAGACCTCGGAGCAGGCGCTGATCGAGCGCCTGGAGGCCAATCCAGAGAGCGTCCTCGAGATCGACGGCGTCGGGGCCGCCGCCGGCCGGGCCCAGGCGGCCCTGCTCAAGCGCGGCGCGCCGCTGGGCGTCACGGGCAAGGCGGTCAAGAAGGCGGCCTACGACATCCAGCGCCAGGACTGGTCCAAGGGCACGATCGTCGACGCCGCCGGCCGCCTGGCCAAGGTCAAGGCGGTCTCGGCGGTGTTCTTCATCCCCGGCGACGACGACGCGGGCCGGCTGATCCAGGCCGCGACGGCCCCGCGCGAGGGCGACGCCTTCAACGGCGGCGGCGAGGGCGGGGCGGCCTTCACCCCGGTGACGACGCGCGCCGCGGCCCTGGCGGCCCTGGCGGTGCTGGGCGCGGCCGGTGACGACGACGTCGACGGCCTGGACAAGGTCATGCACGACGAGCGCAGCGGCCAATGCATGAAGATGGCCAAGCTGAACCTCTACCAGTGCCTGGCCGTCGCCGGTCCGCACTACGAGGACGTCTTCTGCCTGGGACAGCACGCCCTGATCGACACCGCCCAGTGCGTCAACGAGGCGGCGGGCGGCGGGGCGCTCCCGACGGCGGCGCCCGGCCCGGCGGCCCGTCCGTCCCGCGGGTTCACGATCCCCGTGGCGGGTCAGGCGGTGGCGGCGATGTCGTCGCCGATCCCGGTCGGGAACTGAGGCGAATCCCGACGGGAGCGGCGGACCGCTCCCGTCGGCGGTCCAGCCCGCCGCGGGCGCGGCGGTGCGCTCCGGGCTTTGAATACTGACGTTTGGAGAAGTGTCGACTTTCCGACATAAGGTAGTTCCCGTAGTGAACTAGGGTGAAGACCTTATTTTTAAGATTAATGCACCGAAGGTGTGCAGTAAAATAGTCCAATACATGAACCATGTCTCTCGCTATGGCGAAAATATTGGGGAATGCTCCAGTTGAGGGACGTTCAGTAGGGCTGAAGTTCGGCCTGGGGCTATCAAGATGAAACACCCTGTCATTTGGGCGACGAGCGCGCTTGTCGCCGTGGTCGCCGTGTCCGGTTTCGCGGTCGCTCGTCAGGAGCGGAGCGAACCCGGCGTCAGCCTGGCCCGCGACGTCGTCGCTGCGGCCAGCGCCTTCGAAACCTACACCCGGGGCGCGGGCGGCATCTCGGCGGCGTTCGCGGACGGCGGCGGCGTCTCCGAGGCCCTGGCCAAGGGCGCGGCCTACCAGCCCGAACAGCTGGACGCCGGGATGATCGCCTACGGGGCCATCGCGGCCCTGCAGGAGCCGGCCTTCATCGACGGCGTGCGGCGGGCCACCCGCGACACCCCGTCCGAGGTGCTGGCCGCCCGCCTGCAGGACGACCCCGAGAGCGTCCTCGACATCGAGGGCGTGGCGGCCGCCGCCAGCCGGGCCCAGGCGGCCCTGCTCAAGCGCGGCGCGCCGCTGGACGCCACCGGCAAGGCGGTGCGCAAGGCGGCCTACGACATCCAGCGCCAGGACTGGTCGAAGGGGGCGATCGTCGACAGCGCCGGCCGTCTGGCCAAGGTCAAGGCGATCTCGGCCGCCTTCTTCAATCCCGACGACCACGACACCGGCCGGCTGATCCAGGCGGCGACGGCCCCGCGCGAGGGGGGCGAGCGCACCTTCGGCGGCGGGGGCGAGGGCGGCGCGGCCTTCACGCCTGTGACCGTCCGGGCCGCGGCCCTGGCGGCCCTGGCCCTGCTGGGCGCGGCCGACGACGACCACGTGGGCGACCTGGACAACGTCATGCACGAAGAGACCAGCGGCCAGTGCATGAAGATGGCCAAGCTGAACCTCTACCAGTGCCTGGCGGTGGCCGGTCCCCAGTACGAGGACGTCTTCTGCCTGGGGCAGCACGCGCTGAGCGACACCGCCCAGTGCGTCAACGCCGCGGCCGGCGCGCCCCGGGCTCCGGCCACGCCGATCCCGACGGCGGCGCCGCGCCGCATGCCGGGCTTCACGATCCCGGTCGGCGGCCAGGCGGTGGCGTCGGTGGCGACGGTGGACGACGACCCCGACGGCGGGTGGGGCCCGGCGTCGGCGAAATAGCCGCCGGGGTCCGATAGCGGGAGGGGACGTCCAGAACTGAAGAAGGCCTCCCGGATCGCTCCGGGAGGCCTTCACCGCTTCACCGCGTCGGGGGTGGCGCGGCTAGCGAATGCCGGGCACGTGCAGGGCGGCTTCCTTCTCGGCCTTCTGCTTGAAGACCAGGTCGCCGTACTTGCCGTACTCCATGCGGGCGATGGTGCGCTCGTGCACCTCGTCCGGGCCGTCGGCCAGGCGCAGGGTGCGGATGCCGGCATAGGCCTTGGCCAGGCCGAAGTCGGTGGTCACGCCGCCGCCGCCGTGGGCCTGGATGGCGTCGTCGATGATCTTCAGGGCCAGCCTGGGGGCGGCCACCTTGATCATCGCGATCTCCAGGCGGGCCGACTTGTTGCCGGCCTTGTCCATCATGTCGGCGGCCTTCAGGCACAGCAGGCGGCACATCTCGATGTTGATGCGGGCCTCGGCGACGCGCTCCTCCCAGACCGAGTGGTCGGAGATGTACTTGCCGAAGGCCTTCCGGCTCATCAGCCGCTTGCACATCTTCTCCAGCGCCACCTCGGCCGTGCCGATGGTGCGCATGCAGTGGTGGATGCGGCCGGGGCCCAGGCGGCCCTGGGCGATCTCGAAGCCGCGGCCCTCGCCCAGCAGCAGGGCGTCCTGGATCGGCACGCGCACGTCCTTGAGGATCACCTCGGCGTGGCCGTGCGGGGCGTCGTCATAGCCGAACACCGGCAGCATGCGGACGATCTCGATGCCGGGGGCGTCCATCGGCACCAGCACCTGGCTCTGCTGCTGGTGGCGGCTGGCGTTGTCGGGATCGGTCTTGCCCATGACGATGGCGACCTTGCAGCGCGGATCGCCCACGCCCGAGCTCCACCACTTGCGGCCGTTGATCACATAGTGGTCGCCGTCGCGCTCGATGCGGGTCTCGATATTGGTGGCGTCCGAACTGGCCACCGCCGGTTCGGTCATCAGGAAGGCGCTGCGGATCTCGCCGTTCATCAGCGGGCGCAGCCAGCGCTCCTTCTGCTCCAGCGTGCCGTAGCGCATCAGCACTTCCATGTTGCCGGTGTCCGGCGCCGAGCAGTTGAAGACCTCCGAGGCGAAGCCGATCTTGCCCAGCTGTTCGGCGATCAGGCTGTATTCGAGGTTGGTCAGCTGGACGCCCTCGAACTGGAAGGTGTCGTCGACATGGGTCTGGCCGCTGTGCGGGGGCATGAAGAAGTTCCACAGGCCGGCGGCCTTGGCCTTGGCCTTCAGTTCCTCGACCACCTGGACGACCTTCCAGCGCTCGGCGCCCAGCACGTTCATCTCGGCCTCGTAGACCGGGACGGCGGGCTTGATGTGCTCTTCCATGAACGCGGTGACGCGGTCCAGGAAGCTGCGCTGGGTGGCGGAGATTTCGAAATCCATGGCGTTTCCCGGTCCCGTTCTTGTGTTCTCAAACGCTTGTTTGAAAGCGTTCTAGCACCGAACTGACGCGGACGGCAAGCGGGCGTTGGTCAAGGCCAAGGCGCGCCTGTCTACGTCGTCTGAAGCTTGGTGTATGGTCGAGCTATGGTTGATCTACCGCCTCCCGTTGAGCCTCGACGCCATCACTACGTCCCACGCTTCCTTCTCAAGAAGTTTGCCGAGGAACGGCGGCCGGGTCGTTTTCAGATCCGGACCTTCGACAAGGAAAACGGACGCGCGTTCTTCACGAACGTCGAAAATGTTGCCGTGGAGTCAGATTTCAACGCTCTTCAGCTAGACGGTCTACGTATTTCCCTCGAAGCCGGGATGGGAAAAATAGAAAGTGATGCGGCCGCCTCTATCAATCGCATTCTAGCTAACGGAACTCTGCAGGGCATCTCGCTGGAAGATCGCGCGGCTCTTGATATCTTTTGCGCCCTGCAACTTCTGCGTGGCACGGCATTTCGCAATCAGTTTGCAGGGCTAGCGGCGGAGATGCGAAATCGAATAGCCGCTGTCGCGCAAGCCGAGAACGTTGAAGTTGCCCCGGAGTGTGGGCTGGAACTCGGTGATGACGATCTAAAGGTCGCGGCTTTCAATATCATTGTGGAATCTTTGATAAATTTTGCCAGAACTATAGGCGGAAAAGATCTTCTTTTATTCAAGGCCGCTGTCGGACATCCATTTCTCTTGGGTGATAACCCAATTGGAATGGACAACGAGCGTCAGTTTGGGCCTTACGGGAACATCGGTCTCGCTGTTCCGGGCATTCAGATCTATCTCCCCATTAGTCCTGAATACAGTCTAGCCTATTGGTGCCCCTCCATACTTCAGGAAAGGCGCGAAGCCGTTCTTGTGGCTGAAAGGGTGATCGCTAGAGCTCGCATGTTGATGGTGGTTGGAAATCCGGCGGTTGCTCGTCAGCAACCCGCTTTCATCGCTGATGCAACACAAATTCGGGACAGCTCAAGCTCATCGATTGAACGCTTCGAAGCTGGTGAAGCGCAACCATCGACCCCCGACAACGTGATGCGATTGAATTCGGTGCAAATTCGAACGGCCGAACGTTGGGTAATGTCCCGAGATGGCAATTTCCAACTCGTCGAGCGGATGATCGGAGACAACGAGAATTTTCGAAGGGGTCATCGCTTTAGGTTCGACTAGGCTTCTTGCGACGACGATCTGATCTAGTGGTGCGCTTTCGCCTCCCCTCGATCAACGCGCACTACCCCTACAGCACGTAGTTCACCGCGATCACCGGGGTCACGGAGGCGGTGACGTTGCGGCCGGCCGGGATGATGCGGGCGCCCATGATCACGCCGACGGCGGGGCTGAAATTGTACTCGACGGCCGGGGCCAGGATCAGGGCCTGGCTGACCGGCGTGCGGCGCGCATAAGCCACGCCTGCGCGGTCGACGCCGCTGACCGTGGTGGAGGCGTCGCGCTGATAGGCCAGGTCCAGCGCCGCCACCCACTGGCGAGTGATGCTGTACTCGAAGGCCAGGTCGACGTTGAACGAGTCGCCCGGCTTGGCCCGTCCGTCGAAGCCCGCCGGCGTGCCGTAGACGCTGACGCCCTCCACGTCGGCGTGGCCCGAGACCGTGTAGGCGACGTTCAGGCGGGTGCGCAGGATGCGGCCGTTGGGGGTCCAGAAATAGGTCTGGGAATTGACGCCCAGGGTGGTGGCGTAGGCCCCGCTGCCGAAGCCGTCGTGCGGGCGGTCGTCCAGCCGGTCGTAGCGGCCGGTGGGCAGGGTCTCCTGCAGCAGCACCGAGATCGTCGGGGTGCGGCCGCCTTCCTTCCACTGGGTCAGGCGGTACTGGCCCTGGACGGTGAAGTCGCCCAGCTGGACGCCCGAACTGGAGCCGGCCTTGGTCCGGGCGTAGCCGAAGCGCGGGATGACCCCGGCGGTGAAGGTGTCGGTGACGCCGTACAGCAGATAGGTCAGCGAGCCGAAGCCGTCGGCGTCGGGCACGTCGTGGCGCTTTCCGTCGCCGTCGATCGCGCCGTAGGGCTTGGCGTCGTAGAGATACGGCTCGATCAGGGCGTGGCCCTTGGGCAGGGTCGAGGCGCCCGAGGCCAGGATCGGCCCGGTCCACCAGGCGTCGCTCACGGCCTGGCGACCGGCGGGCGCGTCGGTCGCGAAGGCGGGGGCGGCGACGGCCAGCGGGCCCAGCAGCGCGGCCAGCATCGTCGCCGTCCGGCGTGGGTTGGAAGTCATCGGTCTCTCCCCGTGTGCGTCGCGGTCCGAAGCGGCCGCGCGTCGTCGTTAGGCGGTCACGCGCATGACCGCCGCCCGGAACTTGCGGCCTGGCGGTGTCGGGATGTGTCAGCAGCGACGCACCGTCCGCACCCTCCACGCCGCCGCCCTCGGCGCAAAGAGCCAAACCGGCGGAAAAGTAGGGCGCCAGATGCTTGCGCGCGGCCGCCGGTCGAGGTCATCCTGCCGGCCATGAACATCCAGATTCACCCCCTCGAAGGCCGCTACGTCCGGCTGGAACCGATCACCGCGGAGCTCCGCGCCGAGCTGAAGGGGGCGATCGACTGCGACCCCGAGAGCTGGGAGATCATGTCGACCAACGGCTGCGGCGAAGGCTTCGCCGACTGGTGGGGCGCGCTGAAGGGCGAGACCGATCGCGGCGAGCGCATCGGCTACGCCATCCGCCGGCTGAGCGACGGCAAGGTGGTGGGCACGTCCAGCTACCTGAACATCCGCAAGCTGCATCGCGGGCTGGAGGTCGGCTCGACCTTCCTGCACCCCGACGCCCGCTCGGGCCCGATCAATCCGGAGTCCAAGCGGCTGCTGCTGGGTCATGCCTTCGACGCCGGCGCGATCCGGGTGGAGTTCATGGTCGACGTCCGCAACGCCCGCAGCCAGGCGGCGGTCGAGAAGCTGGGCGCCGACCGCGAGGGCGTGCTGCGCAACCACAAGATCACCTGGACCGGCCACGTGCGCGACACCGCCGTGTTCTCGATCACCGACGCCGACTGGCCGGGCGTGAAGCAGCGGCTGGATTTCCGGCTGCAGGAGACATTCGCGTAGCTCCGCTCGTCATCCTCGGAACAAGTCCGAGGATGACGGAGGCTGGGCTGAATGGGGCGTTTTCCCCGCGAATCCGCGCCCAATTGTCACAGTTCTGCGAAGAACGTTGATCTTTGAGGTAAAGATGGCGTTAGCTATCTTCACGTAAAGATTTCGCCAAGCTTTCGCGCGTAGTTTCCCGGCCCATGACGGCTATTGCGTGCTTGAGAATTCTGGTCGCCGGGACCGCCAGTCCGTTGGGCGAGGCGGGTCGGAACATCCCGGTCTCCCAGGTGGAAGCCGCCGCCGACCTGTACCTCAAGCATCGCTGGAAGGCCCCGCGCCGCTACGGCGCCGTCGCGCCCCTGGCCTTCGTGCTGGCCGACACCAAGGCCGAGAGCCTGGATCCGGTCGAGATGCAGACCCTGGCCGTCGAGCTGGAGGCCGGCCTGTTCCCGGACCGTCAAGCCGGCCAGGTCTGCCTGCTGACCTTCGAGGGCGACGAGACCTCGGTCCTGCAGTTCGCCGCCCTGTCCCAGGCGTCCCTGGCCAGCCTGATCGCGGGCCGCGGCTACGCCGGTCCGGCCGGCCACGTCCAGGTGATCACCGCCGCCGAGATCCGCGCCGTGCCCAGCGCGCCCAGCGAGGCCGTGGTCGACGAGCAATTGCAGGCCGCCCTGAACGAGACCGCGCCGGCCAAGGCCGCTCCGGCCGTCGCCGAGCCCGCGGCGGAAATCGTCGAGGCCGCCGAAGCCGTCGCCGACGCCGCGCCGGCCGCCGAAAAGGCCCCGGCCGCCCCGTCGGCGCCCGCCGCCGCCGCCAAGCCGGCCGCCGCGAAGCCGGCGTCCGCCCCGGAAAAGCCCAAGCCGCCGCCCCCGCCCGCCACCGGCTGGTGGGGCCTGTATCACCCGCCGTCGGAGTCGTTCGTCGGCGCGGCCATCGGCCTGCGCGCCGACCTGCTGACCCCGCGCCCCACCGACGACGCCCCGCTGCTGACCCGCGACCTGACCTGCCTGAACGACGCCCAGGCCGCCTTCGCCAAGGCCGGCGACGCGGGCATGCTGTTCGTGCCGTTCAGCTTCTGGAACCTGACCGCACCGTCCTCGCAGGAGGCCTACAAGCGCCGGCTGTCGCGCTATCCGATGGCCATGCAGGCCCGGCTGGGCGCGACGATCTATGACACCCCGCGCGAGCCCTCGCTGGGCACGCTGGGCCAGATCCGCGCGTTCCTGCAGCCGCACTTCGCGTTCATCGACCTGAACATCACCGAGCCCAACTTCCCGGTCGCCACCCTGCCGGGCGACCTGGCCACCAGCATCACCCTGACCCTGCCCGACGAGGACCTGCGCCTGCGCATCGAGGCGATCGGCAAGTTCGCCTCGGCCCAGGGCGCCTACCGCGCCAAGGGGGTTCGGCAAGGGGTGACCGGCCTGCGCGATCCCAAGGAGCTGGAAGCCTGCCGCGCCGCCGGCCTGCGCTTCGTCTCCGGTCCCGCGATCACCGACCTGATGGCCAGCCCGATCGGCGCCGCCCCGGCCGCGGCCCTGCCGCTGAAGGTCGCCTAGGGGGCCATCCCCCCGCGACGCTGGGTCGCGGGCGATTTCGGTCCCGAGGGTCAGGACCGCTAACCTTCCCCGCGCATGTTGGCCGCATGACAGCGATCGCGTGCCTGAAGGTCTTCGTGGGCGACGAACTCCGGTTCGCCGACAACGACACCATGGCCGGCCTGGTGGGCAAGGTGGCCGGAGCCTATCTGGAGACCACCTGGCTGTGGCCGCGCCGCTACGGGCTGGTGGCGCCGTTCTCGTTCGTGCTGGCCGACCCGCGCGCCACCCAATTGGACGCCCGCGAGCTGCAGGCCCTGTCGCGCGACCTCCAGCACAAGCTGTTCGGCGACAAGGGCGACGGCGACATCGTCCTCCTGATGTTCGAAGGCGACCAGACCGACGTCATGCGCTTCGCCGGCCTGCACGCCGCCGAGCTGAAGGCGCTGCTGGACGGCGAGGACGACGGCTCGCTGGTCGGGCGCGTCTGCCGCATCACGCCGAACGAGGTCAGTTCGGTCGTGCCCCAGGGCGGACCCGTCTGCGGGGCGCCGACCATGGAGGAGCTGGCCGCCCTGGCGCCGCCGCCCGCCGAGGACCCCGGCCCGCCGGCCCGGGTCGGCTGGCGCGGCGTCTATCACGGGCCCCGCCAGGTGTTCATCGGCAGCGTGGCGGTCTGGCGGCCGGCGCGGACGGCGTCGGTATTCGGCCTGTCGCCGGCGCGGCAGGAGGCCGACCGCCCCGAGGACGACATCCCGACCCTGGCCGCCGCGGCCGAGGCCCTGGCCGCCGTGCCGGTGGGGGTGATGTTCTTCCCGATCAGCTTCTCGACCATCGTCAAGCCCGGGGCCCGGGCCGAGCTGATGCCGCACCTGGAGGCCCTGCCGGCCGGGTCGCGGGCCCGCCTGGCCGCCGCGGTCTACGATACGCCCCGCGCCCCGTCGTTCTCGGCCCTGTCGCAGGTCAAGCGCGTCCTGGACCCGTTCTTCGCCCGGCTGGACCTGCGGGTCGCCGACCCGGCCTTCCGGATCGAGGACCTGCCGTCCGACCTGGCCAGCAGCGTGACCCTGGTCCTGCCCCAGGCCGACGAGCCCACCCGCCTGGCGGCGGTGAACCGCTTCCTGCGCGACGCCCCGGTCTATCGCCGCAAGCAGGTCTGGCAGGGGATCACCGACGTGCGCACCCGCCGCGAGCTGAACCACTGCATCGAGCAGCAGGCGCCGTTCCTGACCGGCGAGGCGGTCACCGACCTGCTGGAGAAGCCGGTCGGCGCCACGCACCTGCCCTGGCTGAACCTGCCGATGCACGACTGGTCGATGACCCCCGAGATCGCCCCCGTCTCGTCGGTGGCCTGAGCCGCGTCCCGTTCCCCCTGGGCGGGGCAAACCCCACGAAGGCGTTCCAGGGACAGGATTTGCGCTGGATTTAGCCGGCGATGCCGATCACCTTGGCCGACACTTCGAATGGGGTTGGGTGGGCGAGACGATGATCGGCGTGAAACGACTGGCGGGCGCGGCTCCTGTCGCGGTGTTGACGGCCGCGCTGCTGATGACGGCGGGGACCGCCCACGCCCAGCGGCCTCCGCCCGCCACGTCTCCGTCCCCGGCGGTCGCCCAGGCCGCCGAGGCCAGCACGGTCGGCCGCTTCAACGCCGTCGCCAAGGACCGCGCCCAGCTGCGGCTGTTCCTGCGGGCCATGCCCAAGGGCGGCGACCTGCACAACCACCTGTCCGGCGCGGCCTATGCCGAGGACTTCCTGGCCTGGGCCGACCAGGGCGGCCTGTGCGTGACCACCGACGTCCTGCCGTCCATCGTCCCCGGTCCCTGCGACGCGCCGGGCAGGGTCCCGGCCAAGGGCCTGGCCGCGGCCAATACGGCCCTCTACAACCGGGCGATCAACGCCCTGTCGATGCGCAACTACGACGCCGGCGCCGACGGGGCCATGGCCTCGGGCCACGACCAGTTCTTCGCCACCTTCGGCCGGTTCGGCGCCGCGGGCGACGGCAAGCTGGGCGCCCTGCTGGCCGTGGCCCGCGAATACGCCGCCGGCGACACCGTCGGCTATGTAGAGACCTCGGTGAACCCCACGGCGATGGGCGAGCTGGCCTGGTCGTTCAGCGACACGCCCTGGACCGACGACTTCGCCGGCGCCCTGGCGGCGATCAAGCCCCGGCTGCCGGCCATGGTCGCCCAGGCCCGCCAGGAGTTCGACGCGGCCGAGGCCGACGCCGACCGCCGCCAGGGCTGCCTGGCCCAGAAGCCGCGCACCGGCCCCTGCGCCGTGGTGCTGGGCTATCAGGGCTTCGCGGTGCGCATCCTCAAGCCGTCGGTGGTCTTCGCCCAGCTGGCCTCGGCCTTCGCCTTGGCGCAGGCCGATCCGCGCTTCGTCGGCGTCAACATCGTCGCGCCCGAGGACCATCCGGTCTCGCTGGCCGACTACCGGCTGCACATGCGCATGCTGCAGTACCTGCACGCCCAGTATCCGGACGTGAAGCTGTCGCTGCACGCCGGCGAGCTGACCCTGGGCCTGGTCACCCCGCGCGAGCTGCGCTTCCACGTCCGCGAGGCGGTCGAGACAGCCGGCGCGCGCCGCATTGGTCACGGCGTCGACATCGCCTACGAGGACGGCGCCAACGACCTGCTGGCCCGCATGGCCCGCGACAAGGTGGCCGTCGAGATCAACCTGACCAGCAACGACGTCATCCTGGGCGTCAAGGGCGCCGACCACCCGCTGCACCTCTACCGCAAGGCCGGCGTGCCGTTCGTGCTGTCCACCGACGACGAGGGCGTCTCGCGCATCGACCTGACCAACGAGTACGTTCGCGCCGTGACCGAGCAGGGCCTGACCTATCTGGACCTCAAGGCCGCCGCCCGGGGCAGCCTGGAATACAGCTTCCTGCCCGGCGCCAGCCTGTGGGCCGCCCCGAAGACGCCGGTCGCCGCCTGCGCCAAGGCCGGCCCGGCCTGCGACGCCTTCCTGGCCGGCAGCCGCAAGGCGACGGCCCAGTGGCGGCTGGAGCGGGAGTTCATGGCGTTCGAGGCGGCGGGCCGCTAGGGCGCCGCATCACCTTTCAACTGTCAGCCCTGGGGGGGAGCCGCCATGATCCAGATCACCGCCGTCAATTCCACCGACCAGTCCGCCCAGCTGACCATCCTGAAGGGCGGCGGCGAGCAGGCCCAGGCGCTTTCCGGCAAGGTCGAGGTCGCCGCCGACGGCGTGGTGATCGTCCCGCCGGTCAAGGGCTATACGGTCTCGGCCTCGGTGGCGATCGATGGCCAGACCTACACGGCCAACACCCTGTACCTGCCCGACGGCGCCTGGCGCGTGACCGCCCGGATCGACCAGATCGGCCAGGCCTATTCCTTCGACCTGGTCAGCCAGCCGGGCGACGCGCCCGACAGGCTGATCCTGATCAACACCCTGCCCCAGCCGGCGGTGTTCACGATCCGCGCCGACGCGGCCGGCGCGCCCGGCCAGGCGGTCCTGTCGTCGGACCTGGTCGTCCAGCCCACTGAGCGGCTGGACGTGGGCACGGCCAACAGCTTCGCCTTCTACGCCGTCGTCGACGGCGTGGTGACCAACACGGTCGAGGTCGATCCCGGCCGGCCCGGCCAGGACATCACCCTGCAGATGGTCGCGGCCGTGACCGACGACGGCCAGGCGGGCTACGGCCTGACCCTGGTCGAGCCCGCGGCCTGACGCGGCGCCGCTAGGCCTTCGGCGGATCGGGGAAGGTGATCTCCACGCTGGCCGCCGAGCGCTCGGCGGGGCCGTGATAGACCGCCTCGATGTTGTTGCCGTCGGGGTCGTAGGCGAAGGCGGCGTAGTAGCCCGGGTGATAGGGCCGCTCGCCCGGCCCGCCGTTGTCGCGCCCGCCGTTGGCCAGGGCGGCGGCGTGGAAGCGCTTGACCGCCTCCTGGTCGGCGGCCTGGAACGCCAGATGCACGTGGCTGGCCGGCTCGCCGACGTCGATCCACAGCTCGTCGGCCCAGACGTGGTCGCCGGCCCCGGGGATGCTGCCCTCGACCAGCGGCACGCCGATCGTCTCGAGCACGGCCTTGTAGAACCGTTTCATGGCGGGCAGGTCCCGGGTGCGCAGGTGGACATGGTCGATCAGTCGGCCGCGATGGAGTTGCATGGGAGGGCTCCGGAGGACGGGTGTTCCGGGATCAACGTGGCGGGGCACGGCGCAGTTTCGGGCGGCGGGCGGGCAAGGCCGGGGACATGCCCTTGGGCGTGTCCCCAAGTCGTGGCGCGGAGACTGCCGATGGGGACACGCGCGAGCGCATGTCCCCGACCGGGGAACCCGGCGGGTGGGAGGCGGCGGAGCGTCCGGGCCATGCCCGGCGTAGGATTGTGGAGAGTACCGTTTCGACAGGGTCTGGACGCTCCGCGCGGATCGTTTTCCGGTGAGCCTTCGAGGTGCGGGGTTTTAACCCGCTCCCGATGGAGGCCCCCGACGGGCGGAAGGTTGACGACCCTTCCGGACCGCCCGGGCGATTTCAGCCCGGGCCTGCCGCGTCCGCCGATCCTTCGTCCCCTGGGCTTCGTCCCGATGTTTCAGGGAGCCTGCCCGGGACGCCCGAAGCGTCACTGAAGACCACCGACGAACGCTTCCCGCTCGACCGCCCCTGTCGCACGTATCGGTCGCCGGCCGGACGTCCTCCCCACGACAGGGCGAGGACCAGTATGCGGGCGGTTTGAACGCGGCGGCGAATGTGACGCTGCTTTTGTTGCAGGGCGTTGAATGGGTTGGGGTTTGTGCGGCGGTTCGCGGGGATTGAGCGCGCTGTATCCCCCTAACCTCCGCTCATCCCGGCGAATGCCGGGACCCAGATCCCATGGCGGTCTGGTTGATTGGAGAGGCTCAGCGCTCGTGGCGTCAGCCTCAAAGCCATTCCATCTGGGTCCCGGCATTCGCCGGGATGAGCGGATCAAAAGGGAGTGGCCGAGCCCGGAAAGACCGCCCGCAGCGGCGAGGCCGCGCCTTGAAACCTTGGCTGCCAGCGTGCTCTGGGGACTGACCGAGTCAAGGACGGCGCGCCGCGCCGCCGCTCCGCGGCCGCCGGAGGCGGTCCTTGACTCGGTCAGTCCCCAGAGCTCCCATCCACCAAGGCTTTAAGGCGTGGCCGCATCCTACGGGGCGGATGGGGCAATAGGAGCAGTTGGGGGCGAACTTGAGTGACACCAGTCTTTCCGACGCAATCGAAACGCTCGACTATTTCTGCGCCGCCGAGACGAAGGTCGACTATGCCCTGTTAATCGATGCACCTTGGGGCGCTGGAAAAACGCAGTTTCTGCGAGCCTACATGCGAAAGCGTGACGCGACCGCCGATCCGCTAGCGCCGAAGGCTCTGTTCGTCAGCCTATTCGGGATGACCAAGGCGGCGGAAGTTCACTCTGCCTTATTCGCTGCCGCCCATCCGGTGTTGGCTGCGCCTCAGTCGCGTTTCTTCGCTAAAGTCGGAGCGGGGCTACTCAAGAAGCATGTTGGGTTAGATTTGGATGGTGCTAGCGAACTGGCGAAACTCGTCACCATTACCGCTAGTGTCATCGTGTTCGACGATTTTGAGCGTGCCTCAATGCCGCCGTCTGAGGTCCTGGGTCTAATCAACAGTTTCGCCGAAAGCGGCGAGTTCAAAGTCATCGTGATCGCCAATGAAAGCGAGGTGCTTTGCAGGGGAGACGGGATTCGCGAGGCATACAGGCGCCAAAAGGAGAAGGTGATTGGTCGCACTCTAACCGTGCGTGCCGATCCTGCAGAGGTGCTTCAAGCTTTCATTCGGGAGTTTGCCTCCTCTGCGACACGCTCGGCGATCGAGGCTAACGCCGGAGCTATCCTGCGGGTGTTTGAGGCCAGCGGGTTGCACAATTTTCGTAGCCTTCGCCATGGGCTTAGCGATTTCGATCGCGTGGTCCGTGATCTTGACCCGCTGTTGGCTGCGGCGCCCAAGGCACTCAAAAAGCTGCTGGTCTTCGTGTTGGCACTGGGCATGGAGATCCGCGCAGGTCGCATCGAGGTAGGAGATGCACAGAATCTGGGTAGTAGCCTCTTCCACTTGGATTTTGGTCTGCGAGATAGCGCAGAGGTGTCGCGCGTCCGCGACTTAGTTGAACGCTATGCCGACGTGTCGTGGCGCGACCCTATCGTGCCACCGTCGGTTTTGGTCAATCTGATAGTCAGCGGCGTCCTAGCAAAGGCAGACGCCAATGCGGTCGTCACCAGCCATCCTGATGTGGTTGGAAGTCGAGAGCTCAAAAGCTGGGTCGCTCTTTGGTACTGGCAAAGCCTTTCGCGCACTGAATATCTCGAAGCACGTAGCAGGCTGCTTGACGATCTTGAGAACGCTCGACTGACCCACCCGGGTGAGATTCTCCACGCAACCGGAGAGTTGATGTCATTGGCGGAGGCCGGCGACGCACTATTCGAGGACTGTGCGGCGGCTATGACCGGTTATATCGAGCGACTGGAAAGGGCGGATCGCCTATTGCCGAATTTGGAGTTTAGGGAAGGCCTGGATGGCGATAGCTGGGCGGGGCGCGTCTTTCAGGGAATGGAGACCAGCGGCTTTCAAAGGGTTCGCGAGGTTCTCCAGGCCGCTGCCGATAATGCACTTCAGCGGCGCGCGGTAGAGCTAGCTAAGCAGTTTATGGCTGGCCTAGCGAATGGTTCGGCAAACGTGGAAAATCTCTACGAGCGTGACGTTAACGAAGGTGGCTTCGGCAACGTGGCAGCACTTAATGCCCTCGAGGTTGACGCATTTGCTAGCCATCTGGTGAAGGATTTCAGGATCAACGACGGTTTATTGGCGGCACTAGCAGAGCGCTATGACCGCGGAAGCTCATCTAGCAATCTTCTCGATGAAGCTAGTTGGTTCACGGAGCTTAAAGCGCTGCTCTTGCGCCGCGTGGGCAAAGCTCCTCCGCCCTTCGCCAAGAGCCTACCGCAACGATTGGCCGCGTCATTCGACAGGATCGAAGCTTCGTTCACCCGTGCTCGGAGCTATAAGGCGATGCTAGATGCAGCAGGCCCAAAAGGGGAGTTAGCCTGAGGGCTAGATGCGAACCGGTGTCTGTAGGTGTTGTCGGACTGCGATAAGCGAAGCCCCCCTACCTTCTCCCAAACAACCGCTCAATATCCGCCAGCTTCAGCTCCACATAAGTCGGCCGCCCGTGGTTGCACTGCCCCGAGTGCGGCGTCGCCTCCATCTCCCGCAGCAGGGCGTTCATCTCCACCGCGTTGAGCCGCCGCCCCGCCCGCACGCTGCCGTGGCAGGCCATGGTGGAGCAGACCTCCTCCAGGCGTTCCTTCAGGGCCAGGGCCTGGCCGTTCTCGGCCAGGTCGTCGGCGATGTC
>Ga0102590_1001841_pt1 | contig 28571 bp, 30 predicted proteins | sample AraplaMF_Col_mMF_FD_76859 | JGI IMG/M metagenome (GOLD analysis project Ga0102590, IMG submission 76859) | Arabidopsis root microbial communities from the University of North Carolina, USA - plate scrape MF_Col_mMF | ecosystem: Host-associated > Plants > Roots > Endosphere | place: USA... | reverse complement strand
GATGCTCTGGACCGTCGAGTAGCGGTTCGTGAAGTCTCCGAGGGACTCGAACTCGATGCGCCTCTGGTCGGGGAGCGTGGCGAGGTAGCTCAGGGCCGGGTTCTTGATGGTGAGACCGGTCGCGGTGGGAGTGGCGTCCGCGTTGGCCAGGCGGATGGCGGCGCGAGGGGCGATCACGCCGTTCACGTAGAGCTGGCGGGTGTCGAGGCCGTTGGGGGTGTCCGCCTCCCAGATGCCCGACCCTGCCGCGGACTTGGACCAGCCGGTGACCTTCGAGGCGCCTGTGATGACCGGGTGGGCGCCCGGGGCGGCGGTCCAGTGGACGGTGTGGTCGCCGCCGTCGTCGCCGGGTCCGAACCGCAGGGGCTCGGAAAGGCGGTAGGTGCCGTCGGCAAGCTGGACGGTCACGTCACCATGCTTGGTGGCCGGACCGACAACATGCTGCGCCCGCTCCAGCGAGCACGGCTGCGACTGGCTGCAGTGTCCGGCGTCCTTGCCGTCCGGCGCTGCGAAGTACTCCGTCCTGGGGGCGGCTTGCGCCTGAAGAGGAATGAGCGCTGATGCGATGACGGCGCAGGCGCCGAGCGCCGCGAGGGTGCCCACCCTGCGCCTCCATCGTCTGCTCACCGAGCGTGTCGAGTCTGACGTCGATGTCATGTTCGATCGCTTCCTGTGATAGGGGCGTTGATGCCCGACACAGAGTTAGCATACGTATGATGTTTGTGACAAGATTCATATGACGTATGACCCGGAACCCTGGAGGATCAGCGTGTCCGGATCGGGTCCGGGGCGAGCCCCGTGAAGTGCAGTTCCTCCCACAGCGCCTCCGGGATCACCGCCCGATACCGCGCGACATTGCCTCGCACGTGTTCCTGAGTGCGCATCCCTGTCACCACCGAGGCAACAGCGGGATGACGCAACGGGTATTGGATGGCGGCCGCGGGAAGCTCCACGCCGTGGCGCTCGCAGACGGCGGCGATGCGGGCGGCACGCTCGACGACGGCCCGCGGCGCTGCCCCGTAGTCGTAGGTCGCCGAGCTGTCCACGGCCGTACTGCTCAGCAGTCCGGAGTTGTAGACCGCCGCGGCGACGACGCCGACGCCGCGGGCGCCGGCGACGGGCAACAGGTCGTCCAGTGCCGATTGATCGAGAAGGGTGAACCGCCCGGCGACCATCACCACATCGACGTCGGTCTGCCTCACGAACTCGGCCAGCAACGCCGCCTGGTTCATGCCGGCGCCGATGGCACCGACGACGCCCTGGTCCCGGAGCTCGGCCAGGGCGGCGATCCCGCTCGACGATGCCGGCCCCCAGTGGTCGTCCGGATCGTGCAGATAGGCGATGTCGAGCCGGTCCGTCCCCAGCCGTGCCAGTGACTCCTCCACGGAACGAAGGATCCCGTCGCGGCTGAAGTCCCAGACCCGCTTCTTCGTCGCCGGCACGATGAACCCGTCGTCGTCGAGCCGGTGGGTCGTGTCCGGGCTGTCCACGAGCAGGCGCCCGACCTTCGAGGAGATGACCACACCTCGCCGAGTGGCCGCGTGCAGGGCGTCCCCCAGGCGGCGTTCGGACAGTCCGAGGCCGTAATGCGGCGCGGTGTCGAAGTAGCGGATCCCTTCCTCGGCTGCGGCTCTGACGGCGCGCTGGGACTCGTCGTCGGTCGTCTCGGTGAACAGGTTGCCGAACTGGGCTGTGCCCAGGCCCAACTCCGTGAGCTGGTGCCCGGTTCGCAGGCCTCGGGTCGGGAGCGTCTGTTCCATGGATGCGTGGTCGCGCGGCGGTGGCTTGCTGGTCACGAGGTCGACTATAGGACAGCATACGTATTATGTTTCCTGCTATGTTGCGCACGGCTTTGGGCCGTTGCGGCCCCGGACATAGCAAGGAGGAGCCGATCAGCATGTTGGCGGCAAGTTACGTAGGCGCGCGCACGATGAGGGTCGAGGAGCGGGAACCGGCCGAGCCGCGTGCGGGGGAGGTCCGAGTCGCCGTGGCTTACGTCGGAATCTGCGGCACGGACCTCCATGTGTTCCACGGGGACATGGACGGTCGGGTCAGCAAGCCGGCGACGATCGGACACGAGATGTCAGGCACGGTCGTCGCCCTCGGTGCCGGCGTGGAGGGCTGGTCGGTGGGTGATGCGGTGACTGTCATGCCGCTGGCCTGGGACGGCACTTGCCCGGCCTGCCGTGCGGGGAACGAGCACATCTGCCAGAACCTGGACTTCATCGGCATCGACAGCCCCGGAGCCCTTCAGGAGTACTGGAACGTACCGGTGTCGGCACTCGTGCGGCTGCCCTCCGAGATCTCGTTGCGAGACGCCGCGCTTGTGGAGCCCGTCGCGGTGGCAGTGCACGACGTACGACGCTCCGAACTCGTCGTAGGCGACAAGGCGGTCGTTATCGGTGCGGGCCCGATCGGCGTTCTGATCGCGGTCGTCGCTGCCGCGTTCGGTGCCGAGGTCGTGATCGCCGAGATCGACCCGACCCGGCGGGCCGCCGCCGAGGAGATGGGGCTGACGACGCTGGACCCCTCGTCGGTCGATCAGGTCGCCTGGGTGGAGGAGTGGACGGACGGAGCCGGAGCGGACGTCGTGTTCGAGGTCTCCGGCTCGGCCGCCGCCGTGCTCGGCGCCACGAGCTTGGCGAAGGTCCGTGGCACGCTCGTTGTGGTGGCCATCCACTCGCAACCGCGGCCCATCGACCTGCACCGCGTGTTCTGGCGGGAGCTGAGGTTGCTCGGTGCACGGGTCTACCAGCGCCACGACTTCGAGCGCGCCGTCGAGCTCGTGGCCGAGGGCGCCATCCCGGCCGAGAAGCTCATCACGGGCATCGTGCCCCTGAGCGAGGTCGAATCGGCCTTCGGTGTCCTCGACGCCGGGCAGGCGATGAAGCTGCTCGTCGAGGTGAGCGTGTCATGAACCCCTTCGACCTGACCGGCCGCCTCGCTGTCGTGACCGGGGCCAAGCGTGGAATCGGGTTCGCCATCGCCGAGGCTCTGGCCGCTGCCGGTGCCGACATCGTCGGACTCTCCGCCACCCTCGATCCGGCATCATCGGCAATCGGCGACCGCGTGCGCGGGCTCGGCCGCGAGTTCTCGGGACACCGCGTCGACTTCGCAGACCGACGGCAGGTGACCCGGTTCGCCGAGGAACTCGCCGCAGGCGAGCGCCCGGTTGACATCCTGGTCAACAACGCCGGGACCATCCGCCGCGCTCCCGCCGCCGAGCACCCCCTGGACTGGTTCGACGAGGTGCTCGAAGTCGATCTCACGAGCACATTCGTGCTCAGCCAGGTTCTCGGGCGGAGGATGCTGGATGCGCAACACGGGCGCATCGTCTTCACCGCCTCCCTGCTCTCGTTCCAGGGCGGGATCAACGTGCCGGGCTATGCGGCCGCCAAGTCCGGCATGGCGGGACTGATCCGGGCGCTCTCGAACGAGTGGGCTGGATGCGGTGTGACCGTCAACGGCATCGCCCCGGGCTACATCGCGACCGACAACACCCAAGCGCTTCAGGACGACCCTGACCGGTCCCGCGCGATCCTCGAGCGGATACCGGCGGGGCGTTGGGGAACGGCGGAGGACATCGCAGGCGCTGCTGTGTTCTTGGCGTCGGACGCAGCGCGCTACATCTCCGGGACGATCCTGCCGGTCGACGGTGGCTGGCTTGGCCGATGAGGCTCTTCGAACGCCCAGGTGGCGACAACGCTCCGGGCGGGAGCGGTGAGGGGAGCCTGATGGGTGGTCACGTGCTGACCTTCGGGGAGACGATGGGGCTGTTCCGCGCCGCCGACGTCGGCGACCTCGCGGAGGTGGCCGACGCCCGCATCGCGACGGGAGGTGCGGACAGCAACGTTGCCATAGGCCTCAGCCGGCTCGGCATTGACGCGGTCTGGGTGGGCCGAGTCGGAGCCGACCCCCTCGGTCGGCGGGTCGTTCGCGACATCCGAGGCCAAGGTGTCGACGCAAGAGTCATCGTCGATCCCGACGCGCCGACCGGCCTGATGATCAAGGAGAAGCGCACCCCTCACACCACGAGAGTGTGGTTCTACCGCTCTGGAAGCGCCGGCAGCCGCCTGACCGTGGACGACATCGACCCCCACCTGGTGGAGAGCGCCGCCCTCATTCACGTCACCGGGATAACCGCTTCGATTTCCGACTCGGCCCGCGAGACCGTCCACGAGGTGGTGCGGCTGGCGCGGCGGTCCGGAGTGCGCGTCTCCTTTGACGTCAACCATCGGCGCTCGCTGTGGAGGACAGGGGACCCCGCGCCGGTGTACCGAGAGGTGGCGGCCGCCGCGGACCTCGTGTTCGCAGGCGAGGACGAGGCCGCCCTGCTCACCGGCACCCGGACGAGCGACCCTGCGGAACTCGTCGCCGCGCTCGCGCATCTGGGTCCGTCGACGGCGGTGGTCAAGCGGGGTGCGGCCGGCAGCATCGGCTACCACGACGGAGCTGTGCTCGAGCATGCCGCCATCGCGGTCCCGGTCGTGGACTCGGTGGGCGCCGGCGACGCCTTCGTCGCCGGCTTCCTTGCCGGCTACACCCGAGCAGCCGACATGGCGGCCTGCCTCGACCTTGCGACGATCGCCGGCGCCTTCGCGTGTATGGGCCCCGGCGACTGGGAGGGCGCGCCGACTCTGGACGATCTCACACTGCTGGAGAACGACGATCCAGTATCAAGATAATATGCAGACAAACATCATACGTATGCTCTATAGTCCTGGCCGGAGTCGTCAACGAAGTCGACAGGACAAGGACATCTCATGGTCGGAATCCACACTCTGGTGCGTTCGCGCCGTAAGGCGTCGACCGTCGCCGTGATGTGCGCCGCAACTGCGCTCCTGACCCTTGCTGGTTGCGGCGGCCAAGGCAGCTCGGCGAACGGGCCGCATGGCTTTCCCGAAGCCAAGCAGGAAGCCTCCTCGACGATCACCGTCTGGGTGGACGCGGACCGACAGGCTGCCGCGAAGGCGTTCCAGGCGGCGAACCCGGACACCAAGATCAAGGTCGTCACCTATGACGGGTCCGCCAACGGGTCCAATTCCTTCCGGACGAAGGTGCAGCTCTTCGACCGCGCCGGCAGTGGCTGGCCCGATGTCGTCTTCTCCAGTCAGAACAACGACGCGGCGTGGGCCAGCCAGAAGAGCGGTGGCAAGCAGGCGTTCGCGGCCGTGTTGGACAAGGGTCTGGTCCCGAAGGACACGCTCAGCAACTTCACCGGAGGCTCGCTCAACCCCTGCACGGTGGACGGCCGCGTGTACTGCCTGCGCAACGACCTCGCCCAGGCGGTGCTCTGGTACGACAAGTCCCTGCTGGAGCAGTTCGGCTACGCCGTCCCGACCACGTGGGAGGAGTACCAGGCGCTGGGGGAGAAGGTCGCCAAGGAGCACCCCGGTTACATCATCGGGACGGCCGGAGATGCCTGGACGCCCGAGGTGTTCATGTGGGCGAGCAAGTGCCAGGCCAATGACGTGACCGGTCCCAAGTCCCTCTCCGTGAAGACCGACTCGACCGAGTGCAAGCGGGCGGCCTCGATGCTCGACGCCCTCCGCAACAACGGGACCGTGCCGGTGGTCAGCGTTTTCACTCCCGAGTTCTTGAAGAAGTACTCGGGCAAGGTGCTGATGATGCCGGGTCCGGCCTGGTACGCCGGCGCGATCTTCAACAACCCTCAGTCGCTCAACGTGCCGGCCGGACGGCTCGGCGTCGCCGCGCCGTTGCCGTGGAAGGGCGAGGACGAGGCTGCGACGGGCAACGTGGGTGGCGGAACCTGGTTCGTCTCCAGCCACTCGAAGAACCTGAAGGCCGCTGAGAAGTTCGTCCAGTTCGTCACCACGGCCGACGACTATCAGGTCGACGTCGCACCGGGTTACCCGGCGTACGCGCCCGCCGCACAGAAGTGGATCGCGAAGCAGGAGGCGAGCAAGTACTACGCCACCCCGCTGCAGCCGGTGGTGAGCGCAGCGTCGCGGGTCTGGGACGGCTGGGGTTACCCCACATTCAGCCAGGAGGCGATATGGGCGAAGACGATGACCCCGGGGATCACGGGCGGCAAGTCGATCGTGGACCTGCTGCCGACCTGGCAGAAGGCGATCGAGAACCAGGCCAAGGTCAACGGATACGTGGTGAAGTGATATGACCCTCGCTCCTCCGAGTGACCAGCTGACCGTTGACGCCTCACGGCGTCGGCGGTCACGCCGGGGTAGCGGCCGGCCGGCCGGCAGCGCCTTCGCTCGCAGCCCGATCGGCTATCTCTTCGTCTCGCCCTACGCGTTGCTCACCATCGCCTTCGGGATCATCCCTTCGCTCTACGCAGTAGTCCTGGCCTTCACGAACGCCGACGGTGGATTCGCAGGCTTCGACAACTTCACCAAGGTCGTCGGCGATTTCCGGTTCTGGCCGGCCGTGTTGCACGTGACCACCTATCTCCTCATCTGGCTCCTCGCGCTGGTGGTCTTCGTCGTCGGCCTGGCGTTGGTGGTCCACGCCGTCAGTGTGCGGTGGGTGAGCGCGACCCTGCGCTTCGTCTACTACCTGCCCGGCGCGCTCGCGGGCGCGTCCAGCGTCCTGTTGTGGCTCTTCGTCCTCGATCCGACGGCGAGCCCGGTCAGCGGTCTGCTCAGCGCGCTGGGGTTCGACAGCTTCGTGCAGGTGATCCAACCCGGCCACCTCCCGGTGATCTTCGCAATCATCGCGTTCTGGACCGGAGCCGGCGGGTGGATCATCATCATGTACGGCGCCCTCAACAACATCAGCACCGAGGTGATCGAGGCCGCCCGTATCGACGGCGCGAACGCCGTCCAGATCGCGTTGCGGATCCAACTTCCGATGCTGCGCAAGTGGGTTGCGTACATGGGCGTCATGTCGCTCGCGGCCGGCACCCAGCTGTTCGTCGAGCCGCAGCTGCTCAGTCAGGCCAGCAATGCGGTGGTGCCCAACGACTACTCGCTCAACCAGCTGGCCTACCAGTACGCGTTCCAGCAGAACGACTTCAACGGCGCGGCCGCGATCTCGCTGATCCTGCTGGTCGTCGCGCTCCTGCTGTCCTGGGTGTTCGTGACCCGCGGTGGCCTCTTCGAGAAGGAATGACCATGAGAGCACTCTCCGCCGAACGCCGCCGGCCGAGCCTCAGCGGGTGGAGCGGGCGGTCCATCGCCGGCGTCCTGCTCGTCGTCTTCGTCCTGTTCTTCGCCGTCCCGATCCTCTGGCTGCTCCTCGCGGTCACGAAGTCCTCAAAGGCGCTCGTCGTCGCCAACCCGTTCTCGCTCGGGTCGCGGTCGGACTTCGTCGCCAACTGGCATCAGCTGTTCGACTTCCAGGACGGTGCGGTGACGACCTGGATCGGCAACTCCGCGCTGTATGCGATCGGCGCCCTGGTGATCACGCTCCTCGTGAGCATCCCCGCAGGCTACGCGCTCGCGCTCACGGAGTTCAGGCTTCGGCAGGCGCTGCTCGTGCTGACACTCGTGGTCATGCTGATCCCCAGCACCGCACTGGTGCTGCCCATCTTCCTCGAGCTGAACAGTGTCGGTCTGATCGGGAGCCCGCTGTCGGTGATCCTGCCCATGTCGTTCTTCCCGTTCGGCGTCTATCTCACCTACATCTACTTTTCGACCAGCATCCCTCGTGACATCCTCGCCGCCGCGCGCATCGACGGCTGCAACGGGTTCCAGGTCTTCACCCGGGTCGCCCTTCCGCTGGCCGCCCCGATCGTCGCCCTGGTGGCGTTCTTCAGCTTTGTTCAGAACTGGAACAACTTCTTCCTCCCGTTCGTGATGCTGCCCTCGAGCGACGGATACCCGATCCAGGTCGGGCTCACCTCGCTTCTGGCGTCAACCCCGGCTTTCAATCCCAGCTCCGCGGGATCCGACTCCGTCCAGCTGCCCACCTTGGCGCTGGGGACGATCGTGTCGATCCTGCCCGTCCTGGTCGTCTTCCTGTTCTCCCAGCGATTCCTGGTCGCGGGCATGACAGCTGGAGGAACCAAGGAATGACCGCTCGCACATGCAAGGAGAACCACCGCCGATGAAGATCACCGGGTACCGCAGCCTGAACACCGTTCACGACTGGGGCAGAATCACCGGGGACGTCAACGGTGTCCAGCCCGGCCACGCCACGCCGGTCCCTGTCCTCATCATCGAGACCGACACCGGCATCGAGGGAGTAGGCCTCGGGTCCCACGCCGACATCGCCCGTGTCTTCCCCGCGATCGAGGGCGATGACCCGCGGTCGGTCGTGGCGCTCTACGACCGAATGCTCGACTGGGTGTTCAAGGCCGGTCACTCAGGATCCACCTTCGGAACCATCGGGGCCGTCGACATGGCCCTCTGGGACATCAAGGCCAAGGCCGCCGACGAGCCGCTATGGCGGACCCTCGGGGCCCGCGAGCGCTTCGTCCCCGGGTACGCGTCCGGTCTCGAGTACGGCCTGACCGAGGACGAACTCGCCGACCTCTACGGCCGGTTCGCGGACCGTGGGTTCAAGGCCGGCAAGCTCAAGGGCGGCCGCGACCTCGACCGCGACCTGCCCCGGCTGGAGATCATGCGTGACATTCTCAGCCGCAACTCCCGCCGGCCGGCGCTCATGTTCGACGCCAACGAGTCGTGGAACCACGCCCAGGCGGCCCGGTATGTCGCGGCCATCGAGCAGCGCATGGACCTCACCTGGGTTGAGGAACCGCTGCGCCGGTGGGATGCGGCCGGCATGGCCGCGCTGCGCGGGAAGGTGCGTGCGGCGATCGCAAGCGGCGAGAACCTGACCGGGCTGGAGCAGTACCGCCCCCTGCTGGACGCCAACGCGGTCGACATCGTGCAGGTCGGCAACGTATGGGGGATCACCCACTTCCTCCGCGTCGCGACGCTCGCGCACGCCCACGATCTGCCGGTGAGTCCCGTCGCGTACAACGCGAACCCGGTGGCGCACGCCGCCGCCGCCGTGCCGAACCATCTGGCCTTCGAAGTCCAGGATCTCCTCTTCCCCGTCGGGCTCGACGTCGACCAGCAGTTCGACGACGGAGGCATCGTCCTGGGCGATCGCCCAGGCATCGGGATCGTGGTCGACGAGTCCCAGATGTCACCGGCCGGCGCTGCGACGCCCCGGCCCGCGGCGACCGGACCGCACATTCGGCCCGAACGCGCTGCCTTGCGACTGGTGGCCGAGCCGGACGTGATGGATGACCCGACGCACCGCGGAGGCCGATCCTCGTGACCCGTCAACCTGAGCGCAGGGCCTTCGTCGTGGGCGTGCGGCCCGAGAAGCGCGATGAATACCTGACGCTGCACCGTGCCGTGTGGCCGAGCGTCGAGCGAAAGCTCACCGAATGCAACGTGCGCAACTACAGCATCTTCATCTTCGGCGACATCCTGTTCGCCTACTACGAGTACGTCGGCGAGGACCACGAGGCGGACATGCAAAGGATCGCCGAGGACCCGGCTTCGCAGGAATGGTGGACGCATACCGACCCGTGCCAGGTGAGGATCGCGGAGGAACGTGTTCCTGGTGCGCTGTGGCAGCCAGTCGAGGAAGTGTGGCATCTCGCATGACTGCCGGCATCGACGCCCATGTGCACCTGTGGGACCGGGCGGTGGACCCGCAGGACTGGATCGACGCGGAGACCATGGCGCCGATCGCCCGCGACTTCGGCGCCTCAGATCTGAGCGAGATGCTCGCCTCGACCGGACTCGATGGCGCCGTGGTCGTGCAGTCGAGCAACAGCCTCGAGGAGAGCATCCGGCTCGCCAAGCTGGACTCATCAGCCATCGCCGGCCTCGTCGCGTGGGTCGACCTCGCGGCGGAGGTCGGACCTCAGCTCGACCAGATCCGCAAGAACGCCGCTGTCCCCGTTGTCGGGGTGCGGCATCTGGCCCACATCGACCCGGACCCGCAGTGGATGATGCGCGAGGAGGTCGGCGCGGGCCTCGCCGTACTCGAGCGTGAGGGCCTCTGCTTCGACCTCGTCGTGCGTGAGTGGCAGCTCCCTCAGGCAACCCGCCTGGCAGCGCGCCACGGCGGACTCCGCTTCGTGCTCGATCACCTGGGCGGTCCGCCCGAGCCCGGGCAGGACAGGAGTATGTGGGCGTCGCGGCTGCGGGATCTAGCGCGGCAACCGAACGTCGTCGCGAAGGTCTCGGGACTCACGTCGGGCCTCGCCCCTGGATCATGGCGTGCAGCCGATCTCGCCGCCCCGGTGACGATCGCCCTGGGATCCTTCGGCCCCGGGCGTCTGCTCTACGGCTCCGATTGGCCGCTGGCTGAGCTCGGCGGGGGTGCGGCGCCCTGGAAGTCCGCTCTGGAAGCCCTGCTCGACGGGCTTTCCGTCTCGGAACGCGCGGGTGTATTCGGCGGCAACGCTGCCGACGTCTACTCGCTCTTCTGATTGAGCGCTCGACCACGCGCCCGTGGCGCGTGGTCGGGCAGCCGACGACGCTCCCACGAGATGTGGATGTGATCGTGCATCGCCTTCTGGGCCGCGGCGACGTCCTTCCTCGAGATGGCATCGACGATCGCCGCGTGTTCCTTCAGCGTCAGTGTGAACGCATCAGGCGGGTCGATGCCCTGGTAGCGGCTGGACTCCGTGGCTCGCTTGTACAGATGCTTGGCGATGTTCTCCGCCAGCCGGTTGCCGGAGATCTCCATGAGCGCGTAGTGGAACACCACATCCGCCTGCCGGAAAGAGTCCGCCTCGGACTGGCTTTCCCGCATCGTGGTCAAAGCGTTCTCCAGCCTCCGCAACCCATCTGCGCTGCGAGAACCGGCAACCGCGCCCGCCATCGCCGACTCGAGGCTCGCCCGCACGATCGTCAGCTCGTCGAGGACGCCGAGCGTCTCGTCGTTGTCGATCAACGCGGACAGCACCACCGGATCGAGCATGTTCCAGTAGCCCGGCGCCCGCACCTGGGTGCCGCGCCCCTGGGAAACGATCACCAGGCCCTTCTCCTCCAGCCGCTTCACCGATTCACGCAGCACCGTGCGACTCACGCCGAAGTGTTCGCTCAGCGGACCCTCCGGAGGCAGCAGCTCGCCTTCCTTCAACTGGCCCGTCACGATGAGGTCGACGAGCTCGGAAACAACTGCAACGCCCAAGCGGCCCGCGGGCAGGCGTCGCGGGATCAGACGGGTTGCGGGCTGCGGCTCGGTTGGCATACGTATGACCTTATCGCTCAATCAATCTGCGGTCGACGAGGATCCTGGTCCACAACATGTCGTCGACGTTCCGCGACGTACCACCTCGAAGTCGTCGGCGGCAGCATTGTCGAGTCAGGGCTTGGATCACGGCGGCCGCCGAAGTCACCGACTGCGACCTCGCGAGCGGGCCGCAGTCGGTGCGGGCCAGACTGCGAGCCAGGTGCGGGCCCTGGTTGACGGGTACCGGGCTCCGCCGGGCCTGCGCCCCTTGGTGGCCCAGGGCCGGCGCGGTGTCCACTCGGTCGGGACGTGGTGGTCAGGAAGGCCGGGGATACGACCGGCGCAGGCTGCTCACCGGTGGTGGGCCAGCCGCTCGTTGACCAGCCAAGCGGCAGGATCTGGTCATGTCCCGTGTCGGCGGCGTAATCACGTCGGGGGGATCTTCGGTCGTGGGATCGATCGAGTCCATGTCGCCCTTTGGGAAGTAGCTGTGGGGGAGGCGATCCATTCGTCGTGCACGCCGCGCCCTACCTTGTTGGTTGGCCCCCGCAGGTGGCTTCGGGGCTCTCGCAGAGACCGAGGTCGGCGAACCGGTCGGCGCGGGCCTGGGCGCGATACCGGCCCGAGGATGAGCCCAGGTACGGCTTCGTCGCCCCGGACGTCCCCCAGCTGACCCTTGACGCACCGCCCGGGCACCGTGGTCGCGGGCGCGGCCGGGCGCCCATGGAGGCGCTGATCCGGGTAGCCGCCGAGAGGCCCAGCCGCTCGGCTCAGCCGGAGTGTCGAGGACGGCAACTCTGCTGTGCTCCTCTACACCTCCCTCGGCTTCATCGTCGGCAGCCAATCCTTCGATCACGTCCTGGAGATGGGCCAGGCCCAAATGAATCTGGACCGGTCCTGGGAGCGCCTCAGCCGCATCGCCACGGGCTGACCGGTTCGCGCCCCGACATGCGACGGCGCGGCCACGGCGCCCCGGCTCGGGCTGCGATCGGTTGCCTGGACATCATCGACGAGCTTGCACTAGTAGGCGCCTGCAGCTTGAACGCTGCTTTGGAATACGAACGCTGATCGAATGCCCCTGTTCCTGGCCGCCAGCCGACGGTGCAAGAGCGTGGGTAGGGGCACGGCTCCCATCTTTCGGGCGAACAGGCAGACAGGGGGAGGCTTTGGGTCGGCGGAGTCTGCCAACTCGTGGTCGTCTTCATGCTGGGCGAGGGTGCGGGGAAGCGCGGTCGGCCAGATGCGATCGGTGGCGGGCAGCGTTGCGTGGTGAGACGAGCCAGGGTGCCGTCCTGCATCCAGAGCTGGTTGCGGCGGTGGCAGCTGCGCCAGGGACCGTAGCAGAAGGGCAGAAGGGCAGAAGGGCAGAAGGGCAGAAGGGCAGAAGCGCAGAAGGGCAGAAGCGCAGAAGGGCTGCCGGGTGCAGGTGAGCTACGGGAAGCCGTCCAGGAGTGCTTCACTTCCAGGAGGTGCGGATTCCAGGGGTTCGGCGGATCAGCCCTGGTCGTTCTCCGCGTCGTACCGCTCCTGCGCCCCGTGGACCTCTTCGATGTGGGTCTCCGCCCACCGCTTCACGGACATCATCAGCTCGGAGAGGCTGCGGCCCAGGTCAGTCAGTTCGTAGTCGACGCGGACCGGGACGGACGGGGTGACCGTGCGCGTGAGGAGTCCGTCGCGCTCCAGTGACCGCAGTGTCTGCGTCAGCATCTTGGGGCTCACCCCGGCCATGGTGCGGGCGATGTCGCTGTAGCGCCGGGGACCCTCGCTCAGTGCGGCGATGGTGAGACAGGCCCACTTCTCGCTGATGCGGCCGACTAGCTGGTGGGTGGGGCAGGCCTTGATGAATGCGTCGTACTCGATGCGGGCCTGCTCGCGCCGCTGCGCGGCCGTCACGGTCGCCATGGCTCACCTCCACGGAACGTAGGCACCTTCAGGTAACTACTTACCAAGAGATAGTAGCTCTTCCTAGGGTTGTTGACGGCTGGGGAGATACCAAAGCCGACAGTGATAACCGGGAGATTTCAGTCATGCGTGCAGCTGTGGTGAGGGCCTTCGGCGGGCCCGAGAAGGTGGAGATCGTGGAGACCGAGGTACCCGAGCCGGGGGTGCGGCAGGTGCGGATCAAGGTGTCGGCGGCCGGGCTGAACCCGGTGGACGGCGCAGTGCGGTCCGGAGTCTTCGGAGGGGAGGGACAGCAGCTCGGGTTCGGCTTCGACGTCGCCGGGACGGTGGATGCCACCGGGGCCGAGAGCACGTGGCGCGTCGGCGACGCGGTGGTGGCTGTCGCCCACGGCCTGGTCAGACCGCTGGGCACGCACGCCGAGTACGTCGTTGTCGAGACGGACGCGGTGGCGGCCGCTCCGACGTCGGTCGACGCGGTTGCGGCGGCGACGCTGCCTCTGAACGCGCTGACCGCCGCACAGGCCCTGGATCTGCTGGAGCTGGAGTCCGGGCAGTCCCTCCTGGTCACCGGTGCGGCGGGCGCGGTCGGCGGCTACGCGGTGCAGCTCGCCGCGCGCCGCGGTATCGCGGTGACCGCGCTGGCCCGGGAGGGCGACGAGGAGTTTGTACGGTCCGTGGGGGCGTCGTCCTTCACGAGCGGCGCCGTCGCGGCCGGCAGCTTCGACGCCGTGCTGGACGCGGGGGTCCTCGGCCCGACGACCCTGGAGTGGGTGCGCGACGGCGGCGCCTTCGTCGCCCTCATCCCGGGCACTGCCCCGGATCCGGCCCGCGGTGTGCGGACGGCGGCCGTCGAGTCGAGCGCAGACGGCTCACGCCTGGCCGAGCTCGTCCGCTTGGTGGACGAGGGTGCCCTGACCCTCCGCGTGGCTGCGCGGTACCCACTGGTGGAAGTCGCAAAGGCCCATGCGCATTTGGAGGAGGGCGGGGTTCGGGGGCGGATCGTGCTGGTTCCCTAGCGAACCGGCCTTGAGTGCCGCAGCCCGCCACCCGTCCCAGGCCTGCGACGCTACGAACCGAGTTCCTGGCGCAGGTCCAGGTAGCAGCATGGCCGCACGCTGGGTTCGCCGGTCTCCCGCCTGCACAATCGGTGGTTGGAGCCCCGGTCTGCCACTGCCTATCGGGGCCTTGCAGCGGCGGGGGATTGGCACGTGGTGACGCTGGCCGAAGCCGGCGCGCAACTGGTCGCCGGCTCGGGTCTGGGCTCGGGGCGGTCCTCGTTCGGGCGGTAGTCGGGGAGTGCGCCGCCGACGGCGGCTCGCACACGCCTTCGTCCGCCGGGCCGATGTCATACTTTGCCGATGTGAGCGATGACCTGGGCACGGTGTTCGACCTGCTGGAAGTCAACGGCGTGATCTCGGCGGGATTCGCGGCAGGAGGCAGGTGGCGCACCGGGTTTCGACCGGACGTGCGGCTGAAGCTGCTCACCGTTGCCCGGGGAGGGGTCCGGGTCTCGGCGGACGGCGCCGACGCTCAGGTCATGAGTGTGGGCGATGTTGTGGTGCTCAATGGCTGCAAGTTCGTGGGCATCGAAGACGCCTTGGAGACGGGCGGGCTGCAAACGACGTTCACGCATCTCCCCGATCAGGCCTTCTACGAGGCCGGCGGTGGTGACGACACCGTGGTCGTCGGGGGGCACATCGACCTGTCGGAAGGAGCCGATGCGCTCGTCGGGGGCCTGAGTGGGCCCTTGCTGTATCTGCGCGCAGGCCGTGACACCGAGAGGCTGGCGAGGACGCTGAACCATCTCGTCGACGAGGCGATGTCGACGTGGGTCGCCTCAGAACCGGCTGGCCGGCTTCACGCACGCCTGGTGATTCTCGAAGTGCTCCGGGCCGCGGTCCGAGACGGGGAGTCCGTGCCCATCGGCTGGGCACGCGGCCTGCTCGACGAGGCCCTTCGCCCGGCGCTGCGGGCGATACACGCCGATCCCGGACGCTCGTGGCGCGTGGAGGAACTCGCCCGACACTCGGCCATGTCCCGCACCGTGTTCGCCGAACGGTTCGCCACCGTGATCGGGAAACCGCCCCTGGCCTACTTGACCGGCTGGCGCATGTACGCGGCTCGGCGTGCCCTCAGAGGCGAGGACGTGCGCGTCGACGAACTGGCCATGCGCCTCGGCTACTCAACAGCCAGTGCCTTCAGCACCGCCTTCCGCCGCGAAGTGGGCGAGTCCCCCCGCGCATACCGAACCCGCTTTACCGGGCACGAGGCCGTGCCCGCCGCCGGCTGAGAGCGCGCCACCGCGGAATCCCGACAAGGGTGTACCGCAGTGGTGGAACGACCGTGGTCATGCGCGGGGCGCGGCCCTGTGAAGTGGCCCCCCGAAAACCGGGGTCTAGCGGATTCCGGTTCCGGGCACGAGGCGCTCGCTGAGGTCCCAGAGCCGGTCGGCGACGTCGGGGTCGAGAGCGTGGGGAACAACGCCGGGCGGGGTCTTACCTGCGACGGCGAGGGCTTGCAGATCGTCGGGCTCAGGGAGCGCGACGAGAGGGGAGACCTCGTTGTTCTCACCGTACACGCCGCCGAGACCGGTCAGGCGCGGGTCGGTGGCCATCCAGGTCTGGGTGGAGGCGCCCTGCTGTGGGGTCTTCTTGCCGGCCTCGGGGTCGATGACCCAGTTCCCATCCTCGCCCATGAGGTCCATGGCGCGCAGGATGTCCGGGGTCGCCCACGGGGACAGGTCGGTGCTCGGGATCGCTCCAGGGTGGACGGCGAACGCTTCGATGCCGTCGTCGGCGCCCCGGGCCGTGATTCCGACGCCGTGCAGGATGTTCGCGGTCTTGGACTGTCCGTAGGCGAGGATCCATTCGTAGCCGCGGTGCTCGAACATCGGGTCGTCGAAGACGATCGGGGACATCCGGTGGGCCCAGGCGGCAACGTTCACCACTCGCGCGCCGCCGGCGGCGGCCAGCGCCGGCCACAGTTGCCGGACGAGCTGGAAGTGGCCGAGGTGATTGGTGGCGAAGTGCGCCTCGTAGCCGCGGTTGTCGCGGGTCAGGGGCACTCCCATGATCCCGGCGCTGTTGACGAGGATGTGCAGCGGCCGGCCCGAGGCGACGAAGCGTGCGGCGAAGTCGTCCACGGAGGCCGGCTCGGCGAGGTCCAGCCGGTCGACCTCGATGTTGTCTCCGGCGCCTGCCAGCCGGGCCCGGCCCTTGGCGGGGTCACGGACGGGCACCACGACCTGGGCACCTGCCGCACTCAGAGCGCGGGTGGTCTCCAACCCGACACCGGAGTGGCCGCCGGTCACCACCGCGGTCTTACCCGTGAGATCGACGCCTGCGACGACCTCCAGCGCGGTGTTCGCCGCGGTGAAGCCGGAGCCGATCGGCTGCTGAACGGGAGAGTGCATGGTCTGGCCTTTCGGGGGCCCTCGGGGCCCATAAGTGCAGCGTGCGCGGCGTCTCCGCGCACTGATCACACTAGGTTTGGGCCGTCCAAGGGATGATCTTCCTGCGTTCGGATTTCTTTCGCCGTCGTCCGGAAACCGCAGCCGCCGCCTTCGTCCCACCTCAGGTCGCCAGCCCCAGTCACGTGCGCGGCCCACTGGCATCGAGGACAGGCGCGACACAGGTAGTTGGAGACAGTCCTCAGCCTCGTCGGAGCTGCGCCGTGCAGATCACGTAGGAAATCCGGTGCCGCCTTGCCGCTTTGCTGTGATGGAAGACGCCACGGATGGTTGAGCGTCTGGTCGAGGAAACCGTTGCGTGCTCGACGCGCAGACCGTGGTTGCCCCCGGCCAACTCGGCCGCACTGATCATGCCCAGCCTCGTTTCCGCGCTCGGTTCCGTCTCTGAGCAGTGATGCAGTCACGCCAGCGGCAGCAGAACCCTTGCCCTCTTCCATAAGTCGTCCGGAACGATCCTCCCTACCGTCCCTCAACATGCCGAGCACAACTGCCGGCTGACCCCGCCCGGCCGCGCCTGAACGGCACTGTCCGCGAAGCATCGACGTCCTCGAGACCTTCCGTCGGACGGCTCCGACGCCGTGATCACTCCACCCATGGTGTGATCATTTCGCGGGACTCGCATCTCGTCTCAGGGCGGCGGCCTCGGCGGGCCATGTCGATCGCTTCGCCTGGCGGCCTACTCGCCGACCGCCCCGTCGACCGACTCGCGCAGCAGGTCAGCGTGGCCGTTGTGACGTGCGTACTCCTCGATCATGTGCGTAAGGACGTAGCGCAGCGAGATGACCTCGCCTCGGAACTGCACTGTGTCATCAAGGGACTTGAAGGCGTCGGTGACAGCGCGGGAGCCCTCACATGCTTCACGCCAGAGCTTGAACGCCTCGTCCACGTCGGCGTCGTCCACATGGAACTCGCCGAAGACACCATCGACCGCGGGCCACAGGGCCGCGCCCTGTTCTCCGCTCAGCACCGTACGGAACCAACTGCGCTCGACCTCGGCCGCGTGTCTGACAAGGCCGAGCAGGGACAGGCCTGAAGTCGGCACCGCCTTTTCCTTCAGCTGTTCAGCGGTCAGCCCCTCGCACTTCATGGCCAAGGTGGCGCGCTGATAGTCCAGGAACGCGGTTAGCGACACACGGTCGTCGGCCACCTTGGAAGGTGTCGTGCGCTGGTCATCACTCATCCGGCGATCATGACAAGGCATAGGCCCACCAGGCCACCTCGATGCGTGGACTTCAGCAGCTTGCGGAGTTTCTTCGGATTCTGCTGCACGGTCACGATGCAGTGCGCATCGTTGAGCAGGTACGCGCATGCTCGCGCTGGGCGCGCATCGTGTTGCCGGCCACGACCACGCCCGCCAGATCATCGATGGTCTCCGGCAGCGGCTGGAAGCACATGATCCCGTTGGTCCTCTCGTCCACGACGAGCTGGGCCAAGGCTGAGCTGAAATGCCTGGTCAGCCGCGATGGCGTGAAGATTTGGATCTGGCGCTCGAGAGCGTGCCCAAACAGAAGGTCCTAAGTCCGGCGTAGGGGCGGGTCTGGATCCCTGGACCGATGATGGTGCGTCATCGCGTGGCTACAGTCAGATCGCATGGGAAACGACGGCACGCTCGACGAGGCCTACGAACGGCTACATGGGACCGGACCGGAATTTGAAGGCTGGCTGACCAATCACGGTCCCATGGCAGTGGAATCCATGGTCAGACGTGGACACGCGCGAGAGGTCCACCGCTGGTTGGACCTCTACATGAGTCGGCTGGACGATCGCCCCCGCGGCGCCTCGCCCATCACCGGCGCCGAATGGCGCACAGCGCTCGGGGACCCGCATCGTCTCGGTGACTGGCTTGCGTTCTTCGAACGAGAGATGACCGAACGGCCCTGGCGCGAGGTACTGGAGACGTGGTGGCCACGGCTTTTGCCCGGTATTGCGGCCGGCGCCACCCACGGGGTGATCCGTACTGGCCACGCCGTCCACGCCCTGCTGGACCACGAGGACGGACCGCGCTTGGCCGAGCTCGGCCAAGCCCTCGGCTACTGGGCGGCGCGCTGGCAGCGGGTGCCATCCCCCACCCCTTCCGGAACCGCCGACGCGGCGTCCGCTCTTGCGGGCGTTCCGCGCGTTCCCGACCAGACCGGGGGCATCAACCACCGGCTCGACCAGCTCACCAGCCTGACCGGCTGGCCAAGCGCGCTGGCCGCGCTGAGACCCGCCGAGGACGCCGGGGCGGCGCGGGACCTGCTGGCCGAACTGACGACGGCTGGTGCCCTGCACTACCTCCCGAACGCGCACGGCTCGCCCGTCATGCTGGTTCACGCGGCAACCGCACCCATGGCTGTGCTGCGTACCTTGCCCGCACTGCCCAGCGCCCAATGGGTCATGAGCCTGCACGCGGCCTGGGGGGCGAGCGCGGCCGTGGCCGCGGCCTACACCCCTGACGCACCCGCACCTCGACACACACTCCCCGCCGCACCCCAGTCAGCAGAAGAGACATTCGCCCTGGCCGTCCGCCACCAGGACGAACACGTCATCAAGCTCGCCGACACCTGTCTCGATGTTCACCAACGCACAGGCCGTCCGGATGCTCTCAGCGCGGTTATTCGTGCGACCGAACTGATCGACGAGCCCTGATGCCACCCCTTTCGGCTCTGTTCCCGGGTAGTTCCTCCGAGCCTCAGACCAACTCCACTTCTCGTCCTTGGTCGTTGCCGCTGGATTCCGGGCCGCACTTCTCCCGGCGTGGCAACGACCGGTTGTGGACGTATGCCACGGTCCTACTGGGTGAGGTCGGACGCTGACCGGACTGCCAGGCGGATGAAGGACGAGGGGATCGGGGTATGACGCAGGGTTTCGTCTGCGCGGGAGGCGATATGAAAGGTGTGGGACTCGCCTGGAGGAGAGTGACCATGGAGGTGTCGACCATCAGGGTTTGCGGAGGAACGCCGAGGGGCGTGGCGAGGCGATCGGGGAAGACGCAGATGTCGCGTGTGACTGTCCGGGCCGTCACCGTCAGGTGAAGGACGCCGTCGGCGAAGGTATCGGTCACCTCGAGGACGGGCTGCGGGGCTGTCAGGGTGCGGTCGGTGCGGTAGGCCCATGTCGTACGCCGTCCGCGTCCACGATCAGGAGCTCGGCGTGCGGGTCCGTCGGAGAGGCCACTGCCTGGTCCAGGGGAAGAGTGACTAGGGCGCCGGCCTGGCAGGACACTTCGAGGCGGGTACGGGCCAACTCGCGCCCGTCCAGGCCGATTCGTAGGACGTCGACCGTCGGGGCCCATTCTGCTGCCGTGTCGTTGACCAGCGTGAATGCCAATCCCTTTCTGATGGCGCAGAGCGTGCCAGAGCGGTTTCTCGATGCCGGCGACATCAATTGCGGACCAACTGATCGCCGGCCAGCAGTCGTTGAGTTGCCAGACGATTGCCCCACCGCAGCGTTCCCGCGAGCGCAGCCATTCCACTCCGGCAGCGACAGCGCCGGCTTGCACCAGTTGAGTGGCGAAGTGCCAGTCCGCGCCCTCGGCGGGTGTGGGCATGTGCGGCTGGAGGCCGCGGGTCAGCTTGTGCATTCCGTCGATGGCCCGCAGGTGGTGGCGGGTCAGTGGGGAGGCGGGGCCGGGGGTCTCCCCGCCGAGCACCCGCTCCAGGGTGGTCCAGGCGGCGGGCCCGCACCAGCCCATCTCGGCGACGAACGACGGGTCGTGGGCCCGGTAGTGGGCGTAGTCCGCCTCGTTCCAGGCGTCCCAGAGGTGGCTGGGGCCGTGCGTGTCGGCCGCCGGGTCGGTGTCGAGGGCGCCGGACCATGGGGAGTTGGGTACGTACGGGCGGGTCGGGTCGAGACGGGCCAGTACGTTGGGCAGTACGTCGAGGTAGTAACGCGCGCCCCACCCGCGCTCGCCGATCTGGTCGCCCCATCCCCAGTGGTCGGCCCAGTACTGTCTCGTTGCCGCCGCACCACACCACCAGGCTGGGGTGCGGCGACATGCGGGTGACGGCCTGCTCGGCCTCGGCAGCGACCAGTGCCGCGGTGGTTTCGTCCTCGCAGTAAGCGGCGCAGGCGAAGAGGAAGTCGTGCCAGACCAGGATGCCCCGGTCGTCGCAGGCGTTCAGGAACTCCTCGGTGGCGAAGTGGCCGCCTCCCCAGACCCGCAGCAGGTTGGCATTGCCGGCTACGGCCTGGTCGATGCGTTCGGTGATGCGTTTTGCGGTGGCGCGGCTGGTCAGGGTGTCGGGGCCGGCCAGTTCGACCAGGACGCGGGAGCTGGCAGGCGTGTCGACGCTGATGTGCACGGTGACCTCCGCACTGCGGTGGTCGTCGGCAAGCCGGATGAGCGGGCGGATGTGGTCGATCCGGCCGACGTACGTCTCCAGTCTGATGTCGCGCCAGATGCCGGAGGTGACGTAGTGCGGCCCCCAGTCCCAGCCGAAGTTTGCCGCTGTCTTGCGGATGTGCGGGTACGGCTCGTCGTAGGGGGAAGGCAGCGGGCCGTGGTCGCGCTCGTGTGCGAGGGCCGCGTCCCAGGCGGAAGCGAAACGCACCTCGATCGTGTTGTTGCCGGGCACCAGCGCTTGGTCGACCGGCCACCGGTAGGCGAGGTGCTGGTCGCGGGTGGCGCCGACGTGGTGCCCGTTGACATACACCTCGGTTATGGTGTCGAGACCCTCTGCGACCAGGTCGGTGCGGGTGCCGGGGGTCGGTTTCCATGGGAAGGAACGGCGGTACGACCACTGGGAGCGGCCCACCCAGTCCTGTTCCAGCTCGCCGAGTCCCACGTCGGGGTCGGCCAGGTGGCCGACGTTGAGCAGTGCGGTGTGCACCTGGGCGGGCAAGGAGGCCCTGCGGACCGTGGCCGGTGTGGTGTCCGGCCCGTCCAGCCAGCGGAGTTCCCATTCGCCGCCGAGGTCGTGGCGGGACGCCTTTCTCCGAGTACCACTGCTGGCCGGCCTTCCTCACCCGCCGGATCTATTCAATCGAGGCGTTTGACAGCGACCCCAGTCGTTGAGGCTTCCTTGTCAGCGAACCTGGTCGCTCTTCGGCCCGATGCCTTTGATCCTGGTCAAAGTTCCGTCCGGGGTGAACGAGTGGTGGAAGGTGAAGGCGTGCGGCGCGGAGCCGTGGTCGTGGAGGTGCTCCAGCCTGGAGACCCCGTCCCGCCAGGTGGGTGTCACGCCGTCGGAGACCCACCAGCACACGTAATTCGGGTGCTCTGTCCTCTCGAACCAGTCGTAACGCCTGTTCAGCGCCTCACGGTGCAGACCGGTGTAGACGGCGTCGAAGGCGGGGCGCAGGTCGGTCCAGAGTGAGAGTGTCGCGGCCAGGGCGGTGGTTTGCACCGTACGGCCCTTGTCGTACCAGGTCGGTACGGCAAACTCTCCCCATGCACCCCAGTCCGCTTCGAAGAGCATGCCCCGGTCACCGTCTGCCGCTTCGGCACGAGCGAGGTACCCGGGGTGCTGACTGACCTTCCGGTAGACGGCCTCACCACTTTCGTAGAACTCGCGCGTGAGAGGTGCGGGATCGGCGAGAGGCGACTTCAGGATGCCGAATGTGTACAGCACAAGATGGGGCATACGTCTCTCCTTGGTTGGGGGTGCCTGGCGTGGACCCGCTTCGGTGGCTTACGCATGGGGACGAGGATTCGTGGAGGGCGACCAACTCATTCCGTCGCGGGTGGCTCGGCCTCAAGGAACGCCCGTGCGACCCCGGGCGATCGCCGAAGACCAGGTGAAGGTAGCTGCCTCCGCGGGCCATGTCGAAGTTGCGTTTTCCCTGTCCACGTGGCCTCTTCACCGGTCATTGCGGGGGTTGGGGCGGTGCTGGGCGGGGCAGGCTGCGAGGTACCAGTGATCTACTTCGGCCAATCGTTTCGCCCGCCATGCCCGTCCGCACCCCTTGTCCGACAGCGGCGAGCGCCGCCGAACGCGCGCGGTTGAAGAAGATGGCCTACGGTCACAGGACCGAGCACCGAGCACCTAGCACCGGGTGCGGGTGCGGGTGCGTGCGCGGGTGGTGCTGCACGCCGCGCGTGGACGCTCCCACGATGCATCGCCCGGGAGACGGGGCTGCATTTGGACACTATGTGCCGCCGGCTTGGCGGGTTCGTCGGGCCTGCCCGGGCTCGAAGACCGTAAACGCTGCGGCTGCCCCGCCTCGTTCGGCACCAACGCCCGCGTACGGGCCGCACTCGCGACCGTGCAATCCACTACGTGCTGGCCATCCGCGCGGACATCACCGCCCACCCATTCGACGCCCAACCGGTAGCCTCGAAGCGCCCGGGACCTGTCGGTACCTGGCCTCGGCCCCGCTACCGTCAGCCCGCACCCTCCGCTGCAGCCCTGGCCACCGAGACCGGACAGGAAGCATTCACTCCCTTCACCTGGTGGCTGGGTGCGCGAGGCGAGTTGGGCCCCCCGCCGCCCTCTGTCGGCGACGGCTGAATTGTGTGCCGCTGCCCCTTCAGCCGTGCGACACCGCGCTTGACCGGTGCCCAGCACTTCGGCGTAGTCGCGTGACGTCCGGATTGTGATCAGCCGAGGTCGAGGACTGAGAGGGGGCGGCGGGGCGCGAGCGTTGCGGCGGAGGCGGGCCGCGATGTTCTTCACGCTCGCCAGCCTGAGAGCGCCGATGTCGAGATTGCGCCAACTGGTCGGCATTCTGGGGCGTTGCCGGTCCGCAGCTGAGAGGCGTCCTCGGCGAAGGTGGTGTCACGTACGTGGTGCAGGGCCTCGACCTGCCAGTGGTCTTTGATCAGCTTGGCGAGCTGGGCGGGCGTGGCCTGTTCGGCGGTCAGGCTGGTCACCGCGTAGACGGTCTTGATGGTGGTCCTGTCGGTCATGCGGCAGGTGCGGCGGCGCTTGACCTGGATGACCTGCCGAGCTCCGGGGAAGTGGTGGTTGTTCACGGTGGCGACCTTGATGCGGCGGATTTCGGCACGACCGTGGCTGACGCCCCTGACCCGCTCCTGGAGAGGGATGTCGTTCCAGGGCGGGGACTTGAGCTGCTTGTGGAGGTTCTTCTGGTTGCCCTTTACGAACACCATGTAGTGGGCCTCACGGCCAGGAGGTAGTCGGCGTGCTCGCGCTGGGTGTGCAGGGCGTCGCTGGTAACCACCGTGTCGGCGAGGTCCGTGACGGCGCCAAGCAGTGGCTGGAAGCAGGTGATCTCGTTGGTTTTCTCGCCGACGTCGAGCTGGGCCAGGACCAGGCCACTGGCGTGGTCACGGGCGGCGAGCAGGTGAATCTTCCGACCGTGGGCCTTAGTCGCGCCGCGCAGGCTCTTGCCGTCCACGGCCAGACCACGAAGCCCGGCATTCCCGGTCGCCTTCGGACGACGATCTGCCGGCCAGCGTCCGACGGCTCGGTCGCGCGCATCGGCGTCGACACGGGCCAACAGACGGCGAACCGTCGTCTCGGCGGGCAGAGCACGCTGGGGACGCCGAGCAGTCGGAGCACGTGTGCCGGGGCATCGGCAATCCACTCGCCGACCATCAGCAGCGAGGTCGCTCCGGACAACACGGCACACGCAGCGAGCGCGAGTACGACGGCCAGCGGGTGACGTACCCCCGCGCGCATCCCGCGGATCCGGCACCTCGGCCAGCCGCTGCAACAGGCCCGGAACCTCTGTGGATACGACCTCGGGCTGCTCGCGGAGCTGGTCGAGCGCAGGCGGGATCCGCGATGAAGTGTCGGCAGGCATGATCTTCCACTCGGATCACGAGGGCGTAGAGAACTCTTCACCGACTGCGGGAGCAACAGAGTGCTGTCACCTATCGAAGGAACGCCGCGGTGGTGGCCACGAACCGGTCCGCGTCGTCGAGCCAGGGGAAGTGGCCAGCTCCGGGCTGGACAATGAGCCGGGCGTTCGGGAACAGCCTGGCGAGTTCGGCCAGGGCGCGCGGCGGGGCACCGAGGTCGACCTCACCGGCCAGCACGAGCACCGGCGGTGCGAACCGGGCGAGAGAGGCACGAGTCGTGTCCGGGTCGAAAGCGCCTTCGGCGCCGAAGGCCGCTATGACCTCCATGTCCTGCTGCTCCTGGTCGGCCGCCTGATGTGCCCGTGCCGCCGCGTCCCAGCGCCCGTAGGAGAACGGCGCGATGGCCTGCCAATTCTCGACAGCGGCCTGGCCCGCCATGATTGCCTCCAGGGCCGCGAACGCCGCCGGGAACCACGGCTCGTCCCGGCGTAGCTGCGCGGTCTCGCACCGGAGTTCGCCCGGGATCGCGACACCCACTGCCCGGACGCTCGCTGTGATCAGCGAAAGCGTGCTGACGTGGTCCGCATGGCGGGCCGCGTACAGCGCGGCCAAATTCGCACCGGCGCAGTGCGCGAGCAGGTCCATCCGCTCCAGGCCCAGGTGCGCACGCAGGGCCTCCACATCATCGACCAGGCGATCGCAGCGGTAGCTGGCGGCGTCCTTGGGCACCGCGGACTGACCGGTGCCGCGCAGATCCAGCCTGATCAACTGCCGGTGCGCGGACAGCCCGCCGAGGTCGCCGAGGTATGCGGAGGCCGTCGGCCCTCCGGGCAGACAAACCACGGGCGGCCCGTCGCCGACTACGTGGTAGGCGAGTTTGGTGCCGTCGTACGCGGTGAAGAAGTCCATGCCCGGCAGCCTGAAGGTGACGGTGAGCGTTGGCTATCGTTTAGCCACAGCTACACGATGGGGGCGGCCGGATGGCGGTCGAGATCAGGTTCACCGCGGCGTCGGTCGCCAAGGTGCGGTTCGCCATTTCGCCGCTGGGAGAGACGGTGCTGGCACTGCGGATCCTGCTGGGCACCGGCGGGCACGTCGTGCACCAGCCGTGGGTGCGCCAGGCGCGGCCGCTGCTTGCGGCCGAACGGGAGCTGCCGCTGCTGCGTGCACTGATCGCGGGACCGATGCCGTCGTTTCTCTTCCCGGTACCGGGAGAGCGGCTTCCGTCGATGGCAGCGGAGTTGGACCTGCTGCGGGCCACGGAGGAGGACTTCTTCCGGCGAGAGTACGGCGCGGTCCTGCGCGTACCGGCCGAGGAGGCCCCCGAGCCGGCGGCGGTGCTGCCGCAGCTGGCGGAGGCGCTCCTCCGCTGCTACGAGCTGGTGATCGCTCCGTACTGGGGTCGGATGTGCACGGTGCTGGAGGCCGACATCGGCAGGCGGGCGCTGACCCTGGTGGACGGCGGGGTGCAGGCCCTGTTCGGGGAGTTGCACCGGGACATCGCCTGGGACGGTGGCCAGCTGGTGGTGCACGGCCGACGGGCCCCGCACTCCGTCTCCACGGTGGACACCGGCGGACACGGCCTCGTCGTGCTGCCCAGCGTCTTCAACTGGCCGAACGTAGGCGTCGACAAGTCCCCGGTCACCGCCGCGTCGATCCGCTATCCGGCCATGGGCGTCGGCCTCCTGTGGGAGCCGTCCCCACCCACACTGGCAGGCCTGGCCCCAGTGCTGGGCCACACGAGGACGGCGCTGCTGGCCGCCTTGGCCGAACCCCTGACGACCCCGGCCCTGGCCACACGCTTGGGCGTCACCCCCAGCGCGGTCTCTCAACACCTGGGCGCGCTACGAGGGGCGGGCCTGGTAGCGACACACCGCAACGGCCGCACCGCGCTCCATCTGCGCACGGAACGAGCGACCCATCTGTTGGGCATCACCTCTCCCTAGGGCCGCTGGCTGCGCGGCCGCCCCGCCACGGGATCGCTCGGCCAGCCAGGTACCGATCGCGGCATCCAACGCATCGCCATCAATCCTCTGGAGCACGCTCCGCACGGTGGCCTCGGCCGGGGCTGCCGGCCCGGTGTCTGGTTCCCGGCCCGACCCGCCAAGCCGGATCAGCAGGTCGGGCGGGGCGTCAGCGGCCCACTCCGCGATCGCAGCGAGCGAGCAGGCGCCGGCCAGGACCGCACATGCGGCCAAGGCCACGACGAACACCAGCGGATGGCGACACCCCCGGCGGCAGGGCACGGCGGCCAGAAGAGCAAACAGTCCGGCAATCTCCCCGGACGAAGGCGGGGCGACACCGACGAGTTGGCCCAGGCCGGGCGGGATGGGCGAAGATGAGCAGGCAGGCACGGGTGGTCCGGGGTGTAGGGCTGTGCGTGCAGCGGCAGTCCGTCGACCGTCGTCGGCGACCGGATCGAGGTGACGCGGTGACTGTCGCCGGCGCGGCGATACAAGCGTCGCTGAACTGTCATTCTTTCGCGGTCGCGAAGAAATCGAGGTAGCAGCGCCCGAGTTCGCCTGGTGCCTCCAACGGGTTGTTGTGCCCCCGCCTGCTCGATCACCACAGGTGCGACGTTCATTGCGACTTGAGCCATCTGCTCCCCAGGCTCCGCGGCGAGGTAGGCGCGCCCCCCGACGGCCAGTACCGGGCATTCCAGCGGGACGGCGAACTGCGGTCGGTTCTGATCGGCGTCGGTCTCGGTCGCCCGGTACAGCTCGAACACCGCGTGGTTGCCGCCCGGTTCTTCGAGACCTCGGGTGTATTCGTCCTCGTCGACGTCCGTGTACGCACTCGGGTCCCACATGATCCGCCGCATGAAGTACGTCCAGAAGGCGCGTTCCCGGCCGGCGATCAGCAATTCGGGGTAGTGCGGCAGGCTGAAGAACGAGCGATGCCAGCCGGTGCGGGGGCCTGAAACGCGAAGGCCATCGCAGGACGTTCCTCAGTGGCGGGCGGGGTCGAAGCCGTCCGGGGCGCGGTCGAGGAACCCCGTGACCGACACGATGCGTCCATCGCCGACGATGGTGAGTACGTCGGTGCCTTCGGCGAACGACTCCTCGCCGACCCGGATCTCCCACTGCAGCCGGGCACGGTCGTGGTGGACATCGGGCTCGGTTCGGGCGCGGAAAGCGTACGTGCCGACGTTGGCGGTGAACTGCTCGGTGAAGCCGATCAGCGCCTCGATGCCGCTCATCACGCCAATCGGTGTGACCGACGTGACGTCCTCGGTGAAGATCTCGCTGCCGACCCGGCGCTGCTCGGACGGGTCGGTGTTCCAGAACCGCAGGTAGTGCTCGACAGCATCGGCGGTCAGCGGCGTGGCGGCGTCGGTCATGTGCTGCTCCTGGGTGTTCGACAAAATCGGGAATCCTCAGGAGCGTGACACCGATACCGCGGCCCGTCGATTACCTCGGAGGTAGTTGTCTGCCCGGGCCCGGTCAGGCAGCCTGCACCCATGACCGTCACTCAAGAGCCGGTCGGGGATCTGGTTCGTCAGTGGCGCGAGCGCCGCCGCCGTTCACAACTCGACGTCTCGATCGCCGCGGAGCTGTCGGCTCGACACCTGAGCTTCATCGAGACCGGTCGGGCCAGCCCGAGCCGGGACATGATCGAACGGCTCTGTGAGGAGCTCGACGTACCCTTGCGCCACCGCAACGAGCTCTACCTCGCCGCCGGCTTTGCTCCCAAGTACGCCGAACGACCACTCGCAGACCTCGGTGTTGCGCAGGCCGCTGTCGACGCGGTGTTAACCGGGCACGAACCAAACCCGGCGATGGCGATAAACGTTCGGTGGGAGCTGCTGGCCGCCAACCACGCGATGCAGGTCTTCCTCGGAGGTCTGGACGGGCGGTTCCTCGATTCCCCTGCCAACGTGCTCCGTGCCATGCTGCACCCGGACGGGATGGCCGCCCGTATCCGCAACTACAGCCAATGGCGAGCCGCGACCCTCCGCCGCGTGCGTCGTCAACTGGAGCGCACCGCCGCCGAAGGCTTGGCCGAGATACTCCAGGAGCTCGAGTCCTACCCGACGCCGCCGGGTCAACCCGACCACGGTGTCACGATCCCCGACAACGACCTCGTGACGCCGACCGTGCTTGCGACCGAGCACGGCGATCTCTCCCTGCACCATGCGCTGACTGTCTTCGGCGCCGCCCGCGACGTGACCCTCGACGAGATTGCGATCGAGACGTTCTTCCCCGCTGACGCGCAGAGCGCGACGCTGCTGAGAACCCTCACAGCTCGGGTAACCCGCGGGACAACCTGATTGCCGGTGTCACCAAGGTTCCGCCCCGCAACAACTAGAAGTTCGGGTCGCGATGGGGGCACTTCGCGTGGTGCTCCTCGGAGACCCAGGCGGTCGTCGTCACGGGCGCACCGCAGTCG
>Ga0102590_1001839_pt1 | contig 28588 bp, 26 predicted proteins | sample AraplaMF_Col_mMF_FD_76859 | JGI IMG/M metagenome (GOLD analysis project Ga0102590, IMG submission 76859) | Arabidopsis root microbial communities from the University of North Carolina, USA - plate scrape MF_Col_mMF | ecosystem: Host-associated > Plants > Roots > Endosphere | place: USA... | reverse complement strand
CAGCGGCAAGCGGACGTTGGCATCGACCCGGGCCCAGGGCATCAAGGTCGGCTCCTGGAATACGAAGGCAAGGCGCCGCCCCTCCTGCCCAACTTGCGCGAAATCACCGCGCCACCACAGCAACCGGCCGTCGGATGGCTCGATGAGGTTGGCGATCAGCTTGAGCAGCGTGCTCTTGCCGCAGCCGGACGGGCCGATCAGAGTCAGGAACTCGCCGTCGGCGATGGACAGATCGATCGGTGCCAATCCGCGCGCGCCGTTGGCAAACACCTTCTCGGCGGACAGGACTTCGACTGCGGGCACGCCATCGGCTGCGGTCGCGACTTGCATCGCCGTCGGGTCGAGCGGTTCAACGGGCAGCAACACGCTCATGCCCGCTCCTCAATTGACGCCGATTTTCAGATTTTTGACGAAGCGGTCGTCAAAGGCCTTGTGCCAGTCGACCTTCGAGCTGAGCAGGTCGTTCGTGACGAGGAAGTCGTAGATCTTCTCGTAACGATCGGCCGTGATGATCCCCACCCCGAGCGTCGCCGCATCGCCACCGTCGATGGCCTTCATCGCCCTCAGTCTCTCGACCGCGAAGGCGAGCTGCCCGTCAGTCATCTTGGCGTTGTCGGCCTTGATCAGGGCATTTGCCGGCGCCGGATTCTTCACATAGTCGCGCCACCCTTCGAGCGAGGCCTTAACGAAGCGCGCTACGAGGTCGGGCTTGTCCGCGATCATCTTCTCGGTGGTGACGATGGTGGAGCCGTAGGGTGGGTAGCCGCCGTCGGCGAGCGGGAAGAATTTGACCTTCACGTTCTGCTGCTCGGCCTGATACGGCTCGGACGACGGATAAGCCTGCTGCGCCATCGTCGCGTCGGCGAAGAAGGGTTGCAGGTTGAAGGTGTAGGGACGGATCTGGTCGTCGGTGAAGCCGTATTTGGCGCGCAGCCACGGCCAGAACGTCGTGCGCGACGATCCGGCGATCAGGATCGGCCGGCCCTTGAGCGTAGCGATGTCCGCCACATCCTCATGCGTCATGATCCCCTGGAGGTCGAACTGAAACGACGAAGCGATCGTCACCAGCGGCAGGTCCTGCTCGCGGCCCTTGAGGACCTGGATGTCATAGCCCATCATGAAATCGGCATCGCCAGCCAGCAGAAGCTGCGAGCCATTCACCTGCGGACCGCCCATCTTGATGGTGACGTCGAGGCCGGCCTTGTCATAGAGCCCGGTGGCTTTGGCCTGGTAGAAGCCGCCGTGCTCGGCCTGCGCGAACCAGTTGGTCAGCAGGGTCACCTTGTCGGCAGCCAGGGCGGTGGTGAGGGAGGCGGCCAGGGTAGCGCTCGCCATCAGAACGGCTGCGATCATTCGGGACAGATTCTTCATGGCCATGCTGGTTGCCCTTCTGCAGCTCGCCGGGATCAGCCGGCGAGCACTGCGCTGCGAGACTTCGAGCGTGAGGATGCATGGGCAGGCTGTCACCTCAAAGCATTTAGATTCGAGCAATCCGTTGCCTTTCCGGCAACGCCGCTTTGCTGGGCAAGCGGGCTGGTCTGATGCAGATGGAACAGGCTTCATGCGTGCATTCGCCTTGCAGGCCCCCGCGCGATCAGGCGACCGAACAAGGGCTTGTCAGAACGGGAGCGAAGGCTGGTTGCCTCCCCAGCCATGCCGGTTTCGTGAGCGATCCGCCATCGAAAATTGGGCATGAGGTGGTCGCAAGAGCGATGCGCTGCGTGTGCCGGTGACCAGGCGGTCACCGGCCCGAGGTCCGTCAGAACTTCATGGTCACGCCGGCATAAACCGTCTCTTCCGTACAGCTATTGTTGCTCGTGCCCTTGAACAGACAGCTCGCGCTCCGATTGTGATCGAGGCCGAATTTGTTCTGCCAATAGCGATAGGCAACCCAGAGATCGACGAAGTGGGCATATCGCGGTCCCCAGAGTGCCTTGCTGGCATCGAATGTCAGTCGAATGGGTTCGGAGTTCAACGTCACCACGGTGGGCGTGCTGACGACCGGGTTCTTCTCGTAGCCTTTCGGTCCCTGCCAGGCAGCGCGCCCGCTGATCGACCAGAACTGCATGCTCTCCGGCAGAAAGCCCAGATCCATGTAGTAATTCGCCTCGACCGACCATGTCACATCGAAGCTCCGCTCGCCATCGGCGAGACAGGTGGCTCCCGGCGCGGGGTACGGAACGCCGGCACCGAACAAGCCGCATTGGGCGAAGGCATTGCGGCTCGAGAATTCCCAATAGGCGAGCGGCGCCACGTTGAAGTAGCCCTTGTACGGGAGGTCGAACGCAAACTGGAGACCCGCTACGGCAGCACGCTTGGAATTCGCAAGAAAGCTATTCTCGGTGTTCGCATCCATCCCGACCTCGAACGAGATGTTGTGAAGGGGGCCGATCGCAAACGCCTTGGTGTTGAATATGTCGTTCCAGCCGAAGGTCGAGCGAAACAGGCCGTAGATTTCCGTCATTCCGGCGCAACTGGCCGGCAGGCCGGAGACGCCACTCACAATCGCTCCAGACGCGTTCGTCAGACAGGGATTGGCAGGGTCGTTGTGATCCGACTTGAACATCGAAAGCGAAAGGAAGTTGGTGCCGTACGCCCAGACGTCAAAATGCGTGAACGCGTAGACCTGCTTCGCCGTTGTCCCGTTGATGGCGCCGTTCGGCTGGACACTAAACAGACCGGGGGCCGTCGCTATCGGCATCCACGCATATGTCAATCGGTCGTCTATCACGAGAAAGAAGGGTAGATCGGGTGTCTTCTTGACGGATTTGACCGCGAGGTCGCCCGCCCAAGCGAGGCTGTTTGATGCCGCAGCAATCAGCGCCAATGCTGCAGCCGTAAAGACGCGTCGAAGATTGAACATTCAATAGCCCCTGGTTTGACGAACGGGCGCTCGCATCCGTTCGCAACGACGACGTCGTCACGGCGACAGCTCGAGCTTTTTACAAGGAGCCGTTCCCCGACGACTGCAGCCTCGCCCGGAACTCAAGATGCACAGGTCAGGCAAAGCCTAGGAGCATTTTGATTCGTGCAATGCGTTGCCTTTCGGATCACGCGAGAACAGTCGACAGTGCGACGCACGACTTGGCCGGCACGCCTCAATGTTCGCGCGAGTGCAACCTCGCGCATGCAGTCGATCTTTCGCTGATGGTGGTCCGAAAAAGCGGAGGCGTCCACGCGCGGCGCGGCTAGAACCGGACCATCTCTCGCCGCAGCTTTGCGAGAAAGCGGTTGCGCGTGTTCGCGGTGGCGACATTCATGTGATAGAGCGCGTGATAGCTCACGCGCGCCTTTCCCGCCGGTGAACCACGGCAAATAGCGCTTGATGATCTTGCGCGGTGGATCAGCCATGGCGACCGCCTGCCACCGCGGCCGTCCGTAGGTCGCGATGCCCACGATGCGTCCGATGTGTTGCAACATCGGCCTGGCATGGGCGGGATCGGACAGGTCAAGCGCGATGCCCGGACCAAACATGCGATCAAACCAGCCCTTGAGCATCGCAGGCGGCCCGAATGACCAGGTGGGAAACTGCACGACGAGCGCGTTCGCCGCCGCCAGGCGTGCGGCGTAGGCCTCGTTGTTGCGCCGGTTCAGCACGGGATCGTGGTAATCGCGGCGGAGTTCGGCATTCAGGACGGGATCGAACCCCTCCGCGTAGAGATCGAGCAGATCGATCGTGTGGCCGGCCTCGGCGAGGCCGGCAAGCGCTTCGCTGCGAATCGCCGCGTGGAAGCTGTCGGCGAGCGGATGGCAATACACGTAGAGCACGTGCATCGCTCATCGCCTCGTGCTGACAAAGCTCCGCATTTTGCCGGGATTGAGCAGCCCGTGCGGATCGGCTTCATGCTTGAAGCCGAGCTGATCGGCATCGGCGCGCTTGTACCGGCTGCCGTCCTCGACCGTGAAGACATGCGGGTTGGCAATGAAGACACCGCGCTCTTCATGCAGCCGCATGATCTCGTTCAGCCGATCCGCGTTGGTGTAGCGGATCACCGGCAGGCTGCTGCAGGTGACGCGACCGCCGAAGCGGATGAATTCGAGGTGCTGCAGCACCTCGTCCGGAAACAGCTGCCGCATCTCGGCAACCTTCTCCAGGACGCGATCATGCGGATAGAGGCACTGCAGGTACGTCACTGAACGATCGCTCTTCAGCACCTGGAGCGTGGTGTGGTTCCATGAATATTCGTAGAGTGGGACCCGGCTGGGGCGCTCGTCCGTCGGTGTCTCGAGCGTGATCGTTCCGCGACCGCCGAGCAGCGACTTGAAGCTGTCGAGCGACGGCTCGGCGATCATCGCCAGGAGCACGCTCTTTCCTTCGGGACAGGACTGCTTCAGCGCCCCGAAATAGGAAGGCAGCGGCCATGTGATGGGCGAAAGCACCTTCTTCACGATGCCATCGGCCAGGGCCGCCTCGTAGCCGAACGTTGCGGCCTCGATGAAATCGTCGAAGGCGACCACGACGTCGATCCATTTCCATGCAGGCGCGAGCGGCATTTCGAGCGCCGTGATGATGCCGGTCGTGCCGTAGGCGCGGTTGACCTTCTGCGCCGCATCGCCGCGCAATTCGATGATGCGCGGCTCCTCCTCGACTGTGATGACGCGCGCGGCCAGGATGTTGCCGGGCTCCCGCAGGCCGCCATAGGTGATGGAGCCGATACCACCCGATCCGCCAGCGACGAATCCGCCGATCGTCGCCATGCGCTTCGTGGATGGATGCATCCGCAGCTCCCACCCCTGCGCCTGCGCGGCCGCATCGATCGTGTGCATCTTGGCGCCGGCACCGACGCGCATCGCGCCTGGCCTGATCCACTCGATGCTTTCGAGCCCGGAGATATCCAGCAGCACCCCGCCCTCGAGCGGCACGGCCTGCCCGTAATTGCCGGTGCCGCCGCCACGCACGGTAATCGGCATGCGATGGCGCGCGCAGACGGATGCGATGCGGATCACGTCCCGCTCGTCGCGCGGCAGCACGATCAGGTCGGCCGACTTGCCGTCGAGCTGTGCGTTGAGGATCGGGCTGTACCAGAAGAAGTCGCGCGAGCGCCGGCGCACGACTTTCTCTTCGGTCACCACGGGAATGTCGCCGAGATCGGCGATCAGCCGATCCAGCGTGTCAGATGCGAGATCAGTCACCATTGGTCCCCTTCGACGCACGATGCACGAGCTCCGCCGCGATGACTTCGGATCCGACGACGAAGCCGAAGCATTGGTTGACGTTGTAGAGGGTCGCGGCCATGCAGTAGTCGGGTGACGTGGTGGCCGTGCAGTCCTCGAGGAGCAGGCAGTCGTAGCCACGAAAGTTCGCATCCTGCAGCGTGCAGAGCACGCACTGATCGGCATTGACCCCCGCGAACATCAACGTGTTCACACCGAGATTGCGAAGAATGCTGTCGAGCTCTGTATCCTGAAAGCCCGACATCCGATACTTGGCAACATGGATGTCCGTCGGCTCGGTCGGAAGCTCATCGACGATGGCCGCCGACCAACTGCCCCGCTCCAGTACTTTCGCGCCCGAGCCGGGCAGCGCGCCACCGAGGCCGGTACCGGCGCCGTTCGGATTGTAGACATGCAGCAGCGATGGACTGAGATTGAGCCGGTCGGGCCGGTTGCCCCAGTTGAGCCAGATGACCGGCACGTCGCAGCCGCGCAACAGCGGCAGCAATCGCAGCAATGGCGCGATCGGGCGCCGTGCCGGCGCGACGTCCACGCCGATATGCGCTAACCAGCCATCACGATGGCAGAAGTCGTTCTGCATATCGACAACGACGAGCGCGGTGCGCGCGAGGTCGAACGTGACAAGCTTGCCCTGGGCCTGGACCGTCGCCGGTCGCGGCAGGACCGGCTGGCGTACCAGATTGGCTCGCCCCTCTGCCACCATCCAGCGGTTCGCGCGGCTGGAGCCGAGCGGCAGCAGGCCTTCGTTCACGGCAGGATCGGATGATGCGTCGTCCATCGATCAGAGCCCTTGCAGCACGCGCATGTCCTCGGCGTCGAGCGCGACGGGCTCACCGCTGCGGATCAACTCGGAAAAGCCTTCGTTCGGCGTCATCACGGTGAGCGTGTAGAGCTTGCCCGGCCCCGTGTTCTCGATGACGTGCTCGGAACCCGGGTGCAGCAGAAGCGAGTCGCCCTTCTTGATCGGCAGGGTCTTGCCGTCGCAGCGCGCGACACCGATGCCGTGCAGCACGTGAAAGAATTCGTGCGCCGCGGCGTGCTCGTTGGGCGGCGTCGCCCCGCCAGGCTGGAAGATTTCGATGACGAAGATGTTGCCGATCCGGTCCGTCACCTGATCGAACAGGACCGCGAAATAGTTGGTGTCCTTCGGCGCGATGCGGAAGACTTTCGCATGCGTGAGATCGGCTACGCTGAACGACATGGGATCATTTCCTCGGACAGTGCACTCTCATGATGACGGATGTCGCATGACAACGCATCGCCTCAAAGCGCTTTAATTCGACAGACCTGTTGCCTTTTCGGCAACGAACCACCATCCTGCGAAAATTGATCGGGACCAGGACCATGCTGCACAGCCGGCTGTTGAACTACGTTGACGAGGTTGCCCGCACCGGCTCGATCCGCAAGGCGGCGGACCGCCTCAATGTCGCAGCGTCGGCCATCAGCCGCCAGATTCTCGCACTCGAGACGCAATTGGGAACGCCGATCTTCCAGCGTCTCCCGAAGAAGCTGATCCTGACCGCCGCAGGGGAAGTCCTGATCGGACATATCCGTCAGACGCTCAAGGAGCTGACCCGCACCCAGGTCAAGATCGAGGAATTGAAGGGCCTGCGACGCGGCGAAATCACACTGGCGATGATGAGCGGCCTCGCCTCCAACCTCGTCCCGAACAAGGTGAAGGAATTTCGAGCGGCCAATCCGCGCGTCAAGCTCAACCTGACGCTCTTTAATACGGGAACGGAAATTCAGATTGCGGTCGCCAGCGGCGAGGCTGACCTCGGTATCGGGTTCGATTTCGGCAAGGACAGCAATCTGAAGGTCCTCGCGCGCGCCGTCGGCCGGCTCGGCGCCGTCATGACCCCCAACCATCCATTGGCAAAGCGAAGCAACGTCCGCCTCAGCGATTGCGTCGACTACCCGCTCGTCATCGCCGACAGCACGAGTGCGATCCGGCCTTATCTGGAGGCGGCTTTCGGGCGGGTCGCGATCGACCTGCAGCCGGCGATCGAGACCAATTCGATCGAAATCATGCGGCACGCCGTCATCCTGAACGATGGCATCACCTTCCTGACCCCCTTCGACGTGGAATCCGAGCGGCGTGCCGGGCGGCTGACCTACGTTCCCGCTCGCGAGCTTGCGCAGGACGCACAGGCGCTGATGCTCATCGGGCATGTCCGGGGCACCAGCGCGATCGCGAGCGTGCTTGCGGAGATGCTGAAGGCGATGATCCGAGAGGTCGCCAGTTGAACCGACCCGACGTCGGCGACGATCATCAAATGTTGTCACGGCCCGCTCGGCGCGCGTTGCCAAAAGGGCAACACAACAGACGAAATTAAGCACTTTTCATGCTTTCGCGGATGCCCAACAATGATTGGCAGGCCGCTGGGTGACGAAGCCTCGCCGGCGCGTCCGCCAATTCGAGCCAAGGCAATCGACAAGGCATTCCGCAAGGCAACCGAGATGAAACTGAAGTCGCATTGGTGGTGGGACCTGTCGGCCGCGGATTTCCGTCGGCTCGATATGAGCAGGATCGTCGCGGTGCTGCCGGTCGGCGCCGTCGAGCAGCACGGGCCGCATCTGCCGGTCCGCGTCGATACGGCGATCCTCGAAGGCATCATCCAGCACGCCGTTGCGCAGATGGCCGACGATTTCCCGGCCCTCATCCTGCCAACGATGTCGATCGGCAAGTCGAACGAGCATTCTGCGTTCCCGGGCACGCTGACGCTCTCGGCGGAAACGCTGGGCCGCGTCTGGTACGAGGTGTGCGAGAGCGTTCACCAGGCCGGAGTCCGCAAAGTCATCTTCGTCAACTCACATGGCGGCCAGCCGCAGGTCATGGAAATCGTCTGCCGCGAACTCCGCGTCAAGCTGGGCATGCTGGCTATCTCCTCGCAATGGTCGCGCTTCACGGACCTGTCGGACCTTTTCAGTGCGGCCGAGCGCAAGCATGGCATCCACGCCGGAGAGATCGAGACCAGCGTGATGCGCCATCTGCATTCCGAACTCGTGGACATGGCGTTGGCGGAGGATTTCAAGTCTCTCTCCCAGACGCTGGAGACTGAATGCGAGATCCTGATGCCGGAAGGTCCGGTTGGATTCGGCTGGCAGATGCAGGACATCAACCCCAAGGGAGCTTGCGGCAACGCCGCTCTAGCTGATGCCGAGCGCGGCCGCACGGCTGTCGAGCGCGCGGCCGGCCGCTTGATCAAGCTGATCACGGAGGTCGAGCGGTATCCGATGTCGCGCATCAGATCGGCAGCGGACTAGCTGACCTCGATGATACGACGAGTCTGGATTTTCGGCACGCCGCGCCTTTGAACGTATGAATTCACGATAAAGCTTTCGCAGATGTCAGCAAGATCACCCCGACTGCCCGTCTTGCCCCCGCAGATCGAGACCATGACGCTGAAGGACGGCACGCGGCTCGATGCCGACGTATACCGTCCGGCGGCGCCGGGATCCTACCCGGTTCTGCTTCAGCGCCAGGCCTATAGCAGGCGCATCGCATGCAGCATCTGTTATGCGCATCCATCGTGGTACGCCTCCCATGGCTATATCGTCGTGGTGCAAGACGTTCGTGGGCGCGGCACATCGGAGGGGATCTTCCGACCTGGCGAAACCGAGATCGGAGACGGTGCGGAGACCGTCGAATGGGCGGCCCGTCTCGACGGTGCGAACGGCGAGGTCGGGATGTACGGCTTTTCCTACCAAGCCTACAACCAACTGCTCGCCGCGGCGGGAGACTGCCCGTCGTTGAAGGCGCTCGCGCCGGCGATGGGACCGTGGAATCCGGCGCATTGGGCCTACGAGAATGGGGCCCTGCAGATGAAGCACATGATCGGCTGGGGCATCCAGATCACTGCAGAGGCGGCGCGGCGTGCAGGCGACGACGAGGCTTTCAGCACCTTGCAAGCTGCCGGGACCAACCTTCCGCTCAGCGGCCCAATCGCGGCGATGCCACAGCTGCTGCAGAAGTACCGACATTATTCGCACGTCATGGACTGGCTCGAAACACCGCCCGATTCTCCGTATTGGGACCGCATTTCGCCTGTGACACATCTGGACGCCATTCGTGCCCGTCGTTTGCCGATGCTGTTCATCGGCGGCTGGTTCGACCCTTTCCTGCCGGCCACGATAGAGTCCTTCCAAGCGATCGCAAGCAGCTGCGATGACACCAAGCTCATCGTGGGGCCCTGGATTCATTTTCCGTGGACGCGGAAAGTGGGCTCGGTCGACTTCGGGCCGGAGGCGGAACGCAATGTCGACATCGATCACATCCGGTTCTTTGACCGCATCCTGAAGGGGGCGTCGAGCCCAGTCGGAGGCCAACGAATCGAGTTGTTCGATATGGGCTTGAAGAAGTGGCAGCAGTATCAGGATCTGCCGGCAAACTCGCAGGAATTGTTCCTCGGTGGCGGGGGTCGAGCATCGCTGGATGCTCAGGACGGCACTCTCGGTCTTCGGCCGAGTCCGGAGGTGGATGTCGAGCACATCGTGCACGATCCCTGGCGACCCGCGCCTACCGTCGGCGGCTACTACGGCGCTCCGACGGGACCAGTCGATCGCCGAACCGCCGATGAACGCGGCGATGTCCTGACCTTCACGACGGAAGTGCTTGCAGACGCCATCGAGGTGGTCGGCGAACCCGAGGTCGAACTCGAGCTGAGTTGCGACCGTCCAAGCTTCGATCTTTGCTGCATCCTTTCACTCGTCACTCCTGACGAACGGGTCCTTCAGATCTCGAGCGGATATGCGCACTATCGCGCTGCGACGGCTGGCCGATACAAGCTGAAGCTGGCCACCACGTTTGCGACGCTCAGGAAGGGCGAACGGCTCCGCCTTTCGGTCGCGGGCGCCGACTATCCGGCCTATCCCGTCAATCCGGGAACGGGCGAAGATCCAGTGAGCACTCCGAAGACGCACGCCGTCGTGACTACGATTGCGGTATGGCACGGTCCGTCCCAGCCATCCCTGCTCCGGCTGCCTGTCGGGCCTGGCTCCCAAATTGCTATCGTCGGATCATAGGCCCGACTCGTTTCACCACGGTGTCTTGAACGGCCGTTCAGACATCTGGCGCTCTTGGCCGGTTCGGATCACTACAGAATTTCTCCCTGTCAGAATGGCCACTACAAATCGCGCACACAAACCACGCAACAGTTCGAGAGTTATCCCTGGCAGCACGTGGCAATCAGGGCCGACTTTCAACCGATTTCCATACACTTTCTCGCCAATACCTCCGTCATGAAGCACGTATCGTCTTGAGAAACCGACTCACTTCGTCTTTGAGGCGATTGCTCTCGCTCGACAACGCCCGAGCTGCCGACAAGACCTGCGAGGACGCCGAACCAGTTTCGGAGGCCTCGCGCTGCACATCCACTATGTTGGCGGAGACGCGTTGGGTGCCGCTTGCAGCTTGCTGAACGTTGCGCGAAATCTTCTGCGTCGCGGCACCTTGCTCCTCTACGGCTGCCGCGATGGTCGAAGAAATCTCCGACAGCTTCCTTATCGTACTGGTGATCTCGCCAATTGTGCTCACCGATTCCTGAGTCGCGGTCTGGATTGCGCCGATTTGCTGACCAATTTCTCCCGTCGCTTTGGCTGTCTGCTCCGCCAGGGCCTTTACCTCAGCGGCGACAACCGCGAACCCCCGACCGGCGTCGCCGGCGCGCGCAGCCTCGATCGTAGCGTTCAGTGCCAACAGATTGGTCTGCCCCGCGATGGCGTTGATAAGCTCGACGACGTCCCCTATTCGCGCGGCTGCCTTGGACAATTCACTGACGCGCTCGTTGGTTTTTTGCGCTTGACTAACTGCCTCGTTGGCGATCCTGGCGGCCTCTTGCACCTGTCGGCTGATTTCCCTGACAGACGAAGATAGCTGTTCGGCCGCAGACGCAACCGACTGGACGTTGTTAGACGCTGTCTCGGAGGCCGCAGCGGCGACAGTGGTTGATTTTTGCGAGCGTTCGGCCGTGTTGCTTAGACTGCTTGCAGAGCTCTCGAGCTCGTTTGAAGCTGAGGAGACGGTGTCGACGATTTCTCCGATCGCGCTTTCAAAGTCGATTGCCAATCGACGGACCATCCCGCTCTTCTCTTCCTCCGCCTTCATGAGCTCATCGATATCGACCAACGATCCGCAGGCGCGTCGCGGCCGGCCTTTCTCGTCCAACACGACTCCACCGGTTGCTCGGAACCAACGATAGCTTCCGTCTTTGACCTTCAAGCGGTACTTCACATCGTAGCCGACACCGGTCTGGCAAGTCGAACCAAACGCAGCGAATGTCGCCGCAGCGTCATCCGGGTGGAGGCGGTCAGACCACGATTGCACGACGTTGGGAAATTCGGCTTCCGTCTTGTACCCGCACAAGCGCCGGAATTCGCTCGACCAGGTCCACCGCGCCTTGGCATGCATCGCATCTCCCTCATAAAGGATCGCATCCCACAATCCGATGCCGCAATGCAGTGACAGCGTCTCGAGCCACTCGGCCTTGTGGACGAGTTCGTTGTCCCGAATAAGTCCCTTCAACATGCTGCCCCCTGCCCCTTCCGCTCAGATTTCGTGTGCAGTTAGATGACACGTCACTGTGTTGTTGCGCTTCGCTCGAAGGGCTTGTTTTCGGCGATGAACCTCGCCGCCAACACCAGGGCGCCCATCGAGAACTCTTTTCCGTGCGCGGCAATCATGCGCTCGGAGAGCTCCGCCAGTTCCTTGAAGAACTGATCCTTGCTTGCGGCTTCGTTTGACGCTTCGGTGAGTGTCATGAACTTCCTCCTGGAGCTCGCGGCAGGGCTCGTCGCCCAGCTCGCCGTTACTTGAAGATTTGCGGCGGAAACGTCACGATCGCCGCCTCGCCACCACGTGTTCCGACGACGAGGTGCTGGCCGTCGTCGGACCAGCGGACGGCTTGGACCGCGCTCTGGCCCGGCGGTTTGACGACCAGCTCATCGGGGTCGCCAATCTTCGCGACTACGACCCTGCCGTCGCTGTACCCTGCCGCGACCAACGGGCGTCCCGGATGCATGTCCACTGCCTCGACGAGGACGAATCGACCGCGGCCGGTGCCAAGGCTCGTCGGCTGTTCGCGACCGTGGTCGAGACTGGAAATGTCCCAGGCGACTATGCGGTAGGCCCCACTCGTCACAAGAACGCGGGAGTCAGCACTCCAGGAGAGAGACCCAACGCTTGCAGGATAGCTCGGAATCCGAACGGCCCGCGCGTCGGAAAGGCGCAGCAACACGATGCCGGCTGCTGCGACGGACATCGCCAACCAGCTTCCGTCGGGACTCCACGACAAGCTCGAGATTGAGCCCAAGGCCATCGAGATCGTGGGCTCAGGCCGCGGTCCGAAGGCACGCACAAGCAGACAACCGTCAGCCCCTATCGCGAAGCTCCGACCATCTGGCGAAACGGCCATCGCGGATGAACGCCCCCCCGCACGCTCCTGGAGCCATCCGACATCGCCGTTGGAGTCGCAGTAGATGACCGACCCGCCGGAGGCAGCCAGAATGCCGCCGGCGTGCACCGGGGCGACGAGATCGATCGGGGCCCCGAGCTTCGCGGCTTGTCGGGTGACGCCGGATGCCGACACGTGCAGCAACTGGCTGCCATCGCTTGCGATGAAGCCCTCAGGCTCGATCGAGGCGAGATGGAGAGAAGCATCGCTGATGACGACTTTCGTCAACGGTGGAACCGGATTCCGCCGCGGTGAGATCGTCGATCGGCCGCCGTCCAAGGCCATACGATAGCGATCCTTCGGCGGTTCGCTATCGACCAGCGGAGCGATGGCTAGAGAGCCGTCGGCAAGCGCGAACGCCGCAGCCTGCCCCGCAGCGTCGAACGCCGCGTTCGTAACGGGCGCCCCCATGGTCCAATGCCGACCAAGCAAGTCATAGAGCGTAGCAGTCTCCGCTTCCATCGTATCCATCGGTCGTCTCACCTGCCAGTCGCAATACACCTGTCGAGTTCTTCGAGATTTCGTTCCAGCGCGGCGCATTGAGCATCGCAAGTCGCCATTCCGGCCCTTGCTTCCTCCAAGCGCTCGTGCGCTTCCTCGATAGCGTCGGTTAACGCATGCGAACCGCCTGTCGCCGCAATCTCCTGCTCAATCCTCTGAATCTCGAATTCTGCTCCACCTGCAAGCTGACGGTTCAGAAGGTTCCAGGATTGAGCGGCCGATAACTGCTGAACGACGAGCAACCGCTCCCTCAGCATTTCGACAAGGGCCTCCGGATCGACACTCATGCGCTCGGCTCGATTTGATCCAGGATCCGCTGGAGGCCCCGGGCATCGGATACGAAGTGTTGCTGCGCGTCATTGACGTAAGATTGCAGCGAATCCCACAGATCGACCCTCAGCAACCGCGCCGGATCGCCCGCCATCGTCTCGATGGTCTGGAGGCCCAACTGATGCCGCAAGCCGATACCCTGCAATACGAAATCCGTCAGCTCGCGTGCATGCGTTTCGACGAAAGGTCGCAGTAGCGGATGTACGCCGTAGCTCATGCCGCGCTTTGCGAGCTCGGTCTCGATGAACCCGATGAAGTGTCGCACCAACAGATTTTGGCTTTCGCCGACCAGGTGCACCACGAAGGTGACGTCGCGGTCGGCGCGCGCAAGGATCTGCGAGGCCAGCATCGCCGCAGCGACCGGCCCTTCCCCGCCCTTTTGTTCATCCCAGACAGCCGCCATGCCAGCCCCCGATTGCTAGGTCCGGGAACGGTATTGGTGCAATTTGCGGTATAGCGTAGCGCGCGAAAGCCCCAGCTTTTCCGCGGCAGCGGCGATATTGCCGCCGGCGTTTGCAACGGCCCTCTCGATGGCACGACGCTCCATCTCGTCAAAGCGCGCGATCTCGTCACCCTCCGATCCCGTCGCGGTATTCTCCGACTGCACGGAGATTGGAGAAGGTTGAGCCGGCGCCACCTCCATGAAATCCTCCGGCAGGTCCCTGGGAGTGACGATGCCGGTGATCGTCATCAGCACGAGGTTTTCGATCAGATTGCGCAGTTCGCGAACGTTTCCCGGCCAGGAATAGCGGCGCAGCAATTCCATCGTGGCCGCCTCGAAGCGCAGCGGCTGGGTGCTGTAGATCGTCGCGAATTGTCCGTTGAAGTGATCGATCAGGATCTCGACATCGCCCAGCCGCTCGCGGAGCGGCGGGATGGTGAACTTGACGACGCCGATCCGGAAGTACAGATCTTTGCGGAAACGCCCCTCGGCCACTTCCTGCTTCAGATTCCGATTGGTCGACGCCACAAGCCGCACGTCCACCGGGCGTGCCTTGCTGTCGCCGAGTCTATACACCGCCCGCTCTTCCAACACACGAAGCAGGTAAGGTTGCAGGTCCATGGGCATCTCGCCGATCTCGTCAAGGCTGAGCACGCCGCCATTGGCAAATTCGAACCGCCCGGGCCTTCCATCGCGCGTGGCACCGGTATAGGCGCCCGGCGCATGGCCGAACAATTCGCCGCCGAGCAACTCTTTCGAAACCGCACCGCAATTGAAGGCCACGAACGGCTCCTTGCCCGTCTTCAGAGTGGCGGCATGAACCAGGCGGGCAAACAGCTCCTTGCCGACGCCCGTCTCGCCCTCGAGCAGGATCGCGGTCCGGCCGAGGGCCGCCCGCTCCACTTTCTGCACCACGTCCAGCAGTGCCTCGCTACATCCGACGATTGCTTCCTTGGCCGACATCAGGGCTGTGCGGGCCGTCGGCGACATCTCGGATGCAGCAGGATTTGTCCGCGGCTTCGAAGCAAGCACGAGCATTGCGCCCTTCACCACCCCGTCGACGACCAGCGGCTCGATCCGCTGCTCGCGCAGCTCCTCGGGCAACCCCTCGGCCAAGTCTTTGCCCAACAGGCCTTCGCGACTTGGCAGAATCTGTGACCCGATGCTCAACTCGCGAGATTGCACGGTCCGTCGCCAGCGCGCCGACGCCATATCGTTGTGATGGATGACCCGACCAAAGCGATCCAGGATCACCACGCCGTCGGCGCTGCCCATTCCCGGCATTCGAGAAATACTCGCCTCGAGCAGGCGTATTCTTTCGAGCCGGAGCTTTTCCGAGAGTGCGAGTTCGATGTGGTTGGCGGCGATCACCGCCAATGCGACATTGTGCCGGTGAAAGATCGCCTGGGGTCCGGAAAAATCGATGATGCCTATGATGCTGCCGTCGATCGGGCTGCGGATGGGGCTTCCGACGCAGGTCCAGGCCTTGATGCCCTCGGAAAAATGCTCCGCGGCGTGGACGTGAACCGGTTTTCCCGTGACGAGCGCCGTGCCAATGCCGTTGGTGCCGGTCACCGTCTCGCCCCAGGCGGCGCCGACTTCGAGGCGAATATCGTGCCCGGCATCGATCGTTCGCTGATCGCCGCCGACGTCGAGCACAACGCCATTCCTGTCGGTGATGACCAGCATGGTGGCCGCATCGCCAAGCACCTCCGCAACGCGGCGGAAAGTGTGGGCGCTGGAGCCTAGCAGATCATCGTTCTTCAGACGCAGCTCATAGAGATCGTCCGGCGAAGTGACGAAGCCGCTGCCCTTGCAGTGTGCATCGACGCCCGACTTGATGCTGCGCTGCCATGATTCTTCGATGACGCCTCGCACCAGAGCGTTCTCGCGCTTTGCATCTCCGAACGTCAGGAAGTTTTCCCAGGCCTTGTTGGTCTCCCGTTCATCGTACGGACGTCCCTGCTCCGCATCCGCGGCCTCCGGAATTTTGTAGCCTTCCAGGGAAAACGGCGGCTTAGCCATGAAGGTTTCCGTCAGCATTGGAGCACCAAACCCATATTGGCAAACAGCAGCTTGATCGGCAGAAACGACATGAGCCGGGCCGATGAGATCGGGCTCTCACCGGCTCGGCTTACGCAGATCACTCGACCGTTCTGGCGATCGCATCCAAACCGAGACGGCCCGAGATGATCTGCTCCAGCCGCGCTTCCGACGCCTCGTCGGGCACGCTCACTCCCTCGAGGTCCATCAGGACCTTGTGCAATTCGTCGTCGAGCGGCTCGAAGATCCCATTCTCGCGTGTCGCCAGAGCGAAGCATCGCGATTGGCGGCTGCCGCGCAATTCGCCGACGAAATGGAGTTGCCGCCCCGAGGCGAGATCGGCAATCACGACGCGGCCGTTATAGCTGATCCGCACATAGGGCTCGATCTCCTTCGGCCGAGCCGGAGGCGTGGACCAGAGCTTGCCTGATGGCTGGGGCTCGGAGGGCGGCGTCGGATTGCGCAACTCCTGCCAGCGACCGAGCGTCAGATGATTGGCGAGTGAATTGATCTTCGTGCGGTTCTTCTGAAGGAAGTCCTTCGCCTTGAGCTCTTCGCGGTGCGGACCGTCGCGCTTGGAGATGATGTAGGCCATGTCCCGTTTCCTCCTGCCCCGGCTGGTCGAATGACCGTGGAGGCTTATGATTTGCCTCCTTCGGGCTCACGCCGAAGCTCGCAAGATTGTAGCTGTTTCCAGATCGTTGTCACCGTCCAATCATCCGAACGTGACGGTCAAGCCATCGCCGCATTTGGCGCGTCACGTCGGCCATCGACGCCCTGGCGGAACGCGAACCGCGTACACGCGCTTCATGCCCGCCCAAGCTTTTCTGCCCCGCCCCCCAACGCAGGTCCCTGCGTCGGATCAACATACTCCGGCACATCGGCAACCAGCGTGTTGGTCGTCAGCACCAGCGTGGCCACGGAAGCGGCATTTCGAAGCGCGGTATAGGTCACCCTGACCGGGTCGACGATGCCGGCAGATACCATGTCGATGAACACGCCGTTTGCAGCGTCGAACCCGACCCCGGCCCGCGAGCTTTGCAACTCGGCCACAACCTTCGCCGCATCATGGCCGGCATTTCGGGCGATGAAGGCGGCAGGACGCGACAGGGTTTCTCGCACCAGCTTGATGCCTTCACCCAGATCTCCATTGATGTTGCCGAGGGCGCGCACCACCACCGGCGCGCACTGCGCCAATGCCGTCCCGCCCCCAGGCACGATGCCCTCCTCGGCCGCAGCCCGCGCCGCGCTGAGCGCATCGTCGATCAACTGGATCGTACGCTTCTGCTCGACCGGCGTGACGCCGCCCGCAAAGATCACGGCGGTCCCGCCCGAGAGCTTGGCCAGGCGTTCCTTGAGCTTGTCCTGCTCGATGTTCGGCGGTGCCAGATCGTGCTGCTTGGCCACCTGCTGTCGGCGCGCGGCGATCGCCGCATCGTCCCCGCCGCCCCGGATGATCACCGTTTCGCGCGCACTGGCCCGAACCTGCCGCGCAGTGCCGAGGTCGGCAAGGCTCGCCTCTTCCAGAGTGCCCCCGAGTTCACGGGCGATGACCCGTCCTCCGGTGATGATGGCGAGGTCATCCATCATGGCCTTGCGCCAGTGACCGTAGTCGGGCGGATTGACCACCAGAACCTTGCCGCGGTTGCCTTCGCCGAGCAGCGTGACAACCACTTCCGGTGCGATCTCTTCGGCGACGATGACAAGCGGTTTCCCGGTCTCCGCGACCCTTGCACGCACCGCCGCCAGCTCGCCCGGCGCCTTGATTTTCAGGTCAGTGAGGAGAATGTAGGGCTGGTCCAGCACCACCTCCATCTTCTCCACGTCCGTCACCATATGATGCGAGATGTAGCCACGGTCGAACGACATGCCTTCGACCACCTCGAGCGTCGTGCTCGTCGTCAGACCGTAGTCGGAACTGATGATGCCATCCTTTCCGACACGCTCCACCGCCTCGGCGATCAGACCGCCGAGATGAGAGTCGGTCGACGCGATCGTTGCCACCGCCTGCAGCGTCTTGCGGTCCGACACAGGAATTGCCGCACTCTTCAGGCTCTCGACGACGACTTCGACGGCGCGGTCGATCCCCTTGCAGAGATCGACCGCCTTGGCGCCGCGCTCAAGGGCCGCAACACCGCCTTGAATGAGACCGTTCGCGAGCACCATCGCCGTCGTCGTACCGTCGCCGGCGACTTCGTTGGTCTGCATCGAGACCTCGCGCACCACCTGGGCGCCCATGTTCTCGAAGCGATCCGGCAATTCGATCTCGGAGGCGATGGTGACACCATCGCGCGACACGATGGGCGTGCCGATGGGCCTGTCGACCATCGCGTTCATGCCTTTAGGACCGAGCGTCGATTCGATCGCGGCGGCCAGCTTCTGGACTCCACGCGCAAGAGCGCGGCGAGCTTCTATGTCATGCAGCAAAACTTTTGGCATTGCGTTTCACTCCCACGTGGTGGTTTCTTGATCATCAGGTCGGCGGACTTGATGTCCGCTCCGTTTTGTCGGCACCCACAGGTCGCACGCGTATCAGCGCGACCTCACGCTAGCGCCGCGGAATGCTTGCTCATTGCAGGCGATCCGGCAGATCGCGCGGCGCAGCCACTGCCGCAACCTCCGCACGGAGCCGGCGTCTGCTTCGCGCGATCCGCATCAAGTTCGCGATAGCGCACGGCAAGAAGACCCCGGCATAACGAGCTGTTGAACTCCATGTTGATGCGCACGCCCCGCAACCGCTGCAAATACGAAGCCATTTCGTGGCGCTTGATGGGGGCCCCATCGTAGGTGACAAAGGCGGGATCGGCCGGGAGATCGGCGAGGCGCCGCTCAACCAGAAGCTCGCGATAGCGCGGCTTCTGGCGCGCAACTTCTTCCGAGCCGAAGCTGATCGCATCAAAGGTGCCCAGGTTCATCCGGCAGATCGCCGGATCCTCATAACCAAGCCCGCGCAACGCCAGGATCATGACTTCCTGGCGCCGCTCGAACGCCTTGCGGCGGAATTTCTCCCGCAGCTCGTCTAGTGAACCGCCGCTCGCGAAATCCTTGAGCGCCTCGCCAAACGACCTGCCCTCGCGGACACCGCGGTTGATCTCCTCGGCGACCATGTGGTCCCGAAGCTGCGGGCGCGCCTCGCGAACCCACGGCAATGAGGACACCGCCCGACGCATATCGTCGGCCATGAGGAACGCGAAGTTCGCCGAACACCAGTAGGTCGGCAGCCGAAACACGATGTCGACTCCATCAACATGATCGACCGTGACCCGTTCGACGAATCCAAGCTCGGTGACCGGTTCGTCCAGCTCGGGATCCGTGACCAGCGCGAGGCGCTCCCACACCTCGCTGGCCTTTTGATCATGCTGATGGAGCGCGTACATAGGCTCTACTCCGCTGCCGCCGCGTGGGTCTTCTGCCCAAGCTTCGCCTTCTGCGCCTCGACGTCGACTCCGTAGAGACGTGCGGCGTTGAGGCCCAGAATCTTCCTCTTTGCCTGCGGCGTGAGGTCGACGCCGTGCTCCTGCTTCAGGTCCTCCGGCAGCTCGAAGTTCCAGAACTTCTCGACCAGCCAGCGGGGCGTCCAGATCGCGTAGTCGCTCCCGAAAAGCAGCTTGTCCTCGCCGACCCAGAACAGAAGTTCGCTGATCACTTCGGCAAAATAGCGCGGACGTCCGTGGATGAATGGCAGCGCCACCGCGAGCCCGCCGTAGACGTTCGTCTCCTGCACCGCGATCCAGCAAAAATCATCGAGGCGCGGCAGACCACAATGCTCAATGATGAAGTTCAACCCCTGGAAGTCGGTCGCGGCATGGTCGACGTCGTGAACATCGAACGCATCCTTGTCCAACGGAATGATCGTCGGGCCCTTGTGGACGTGGATGTTGGTAATGCCGAGCTTCTGGCAGAGCTCGAGGCAGCGATAGGCGTTGGCATCCGTGAGCTTCCACCCACGCGAGTCACCCTTCCACTCGGCGGTATAGAGCTTGACGCCCTTGATGCCGAACGTCTCCTTCATGTAGTGGATGTACTCCAGCGCCTTCTCGCCGTCCCGTGGATCGAAGGCGCCGTTGACGATGAAGCGGTCCTTGTACTTCTTCGCCATCTCGGCGTTGCGATCGATGGTGTTGAACCCGTTCTTGTAGAACTCGGTGAGGTAGGTCGACTGAACGACGGCCATGTCGTCAGGACCGTCGACGAACAGATCGTGGTACATCTGGTCGGCACTGTACTTCTCGAACTGCTCCTTGGGCCAGAGCTTGTCCTTCGGGCTGAGCGAGGTGTGGTAGGCGTAGAAGCAGTCGATGAACTGCTTGCCGTGGACGTTCAGCTGATTCGCCGGACTTCCGTCCCAAAAATGGGTATGGCCGTCGATAACGAACACTTCCTCGCCACTGGGAGTTATGAACATGATGCTCTCCGGAAATTCCTGGTTGGCTCTAGTCGATCAAACGAAGCGCGGTGGTCGGGCGAGACCACTTCGAGAAGCGGCGGGGCCACAGCCGCTGGGGATGCGGCCCCACCCAGTCAGGGAGAAGGAAGCTCACTCGATGTATTCGAAGACCTCGTCCATGTTGCCGAACAGAGTCACCGTGTTGTCGTCGATCCGCACCATCCGGCCGTAGTGGGTCGAGGTGTTCACCTCGAAGATCTCGGCCGTCATCTCTTTTCCGAGGATCTCGCTGATTTCGTCCATCTTGAAGATCAGCTTGCCCTCGCCATCGATGCGGATCAGGGCCGGCTGGTAGGTGACGGTCACGTTCGGCTTCTTCGCCATGAACTCGGCGATGGCGCGCGCCTCGACGCTGTCGTTCATGGTGACGCCGCACTGATGGGAAATCGTTTGCTCGAAACGAAGGTCCCCCATCTTCTGGAAGATATTCTGGTTGGTCGCAGATCTGGAAACGACGGACATTGCAATTTACTCCTTGGGAAGGGTGAGGCCGAGCTCGCCGAGAATCTTCTTGATGCGTTCGACCGACTGCGCACGCGCGTCGGCGTACTGCACCGGCTTCGAATGCGGCTGCGACCAGATCGGCTGCAGGCCGGCGGCCGCCTTGTTGGCGAGCGCGACGTGCTTGTTCACCCACCCCTGGAACAGCTTCTTGTTGTGGGCGCCATGCTGATTGTCGGTCACCAGGAGGTGCATCAGGTCGATCGTGTTCGCGAGATTGCGCTCGTAGTCCGCTTCCGCGGACGAAATCACCGGCGGCGTGATGAAGTCGCCGTTCGACGAGGCGGCCTGCATCAGGAAGCCGCTGCGAAACAGTTCGCCGACCAGCGGCTCGAACACGATGTTGGTCGCGAAATACTGCTCGAGATAGTCGGCCGAGCCCATGATCGACTCGATCGCTTCCCGCGTTCCTTGCCAGCCCTTGTCTTCCAGCCAGACGCGCTTGCCGGCCGTGTCGTCGAAGCCCGGAATGTCCATTCCGATCTCGGCAAGATAGAGCGTGATGTCCTGCGAGAGGCGGAGCTTGTAGGACGAGTTCGTCAGCGTCGCGTTGTTGATCATCTGGGTGTAGCCGTAACGCTGAGCCTGCATCAGCGACGTGCCGAGACCGAATTCGGCGTGCTTCCACGCACCGAGATGGTTCTGCAGGACCTTGATCCAGGCCTTGTCGAAGCTCTTCGGTGCCCCGGACTTGCGACCGTTTGCGATCACGGCCTGGACCATGGCTTCGATCTTGGACTGGCGCTGGTAGTGAGTGCGCTCCCACTCCTGGTCGGGAGCACGGAACGCATGCCAATTCGAGCTGAGGGCCGCCGTGTTGTCCTTGGTGTATGCCCCCTTGCCGCTGGGGAAGGAGATGATCCAGTCCTGCAACAGGTATCGTTCCGGATCCGGTTGCACGTCGACTGTCACGTCTTCGTAGTGCGTGGCTCGCTTGCTGCGGGGCTCGAAATAGCGGTATCTGCGGCTATCCGAATCCGGAAACACCGCAGAACCTGCTGCACCGGACTTGGCTGATACGGTTTGAACGGCAGTCATGGTCGTCTTCCTCCTCCTGTTGTTGGGCTCTAGCTCGTTGGCGGTCGAGGCGTCCTAGTTGTTCGCCGGCGTGAACTTGTCGAAGAAGATGCGGTCCGACTCGACATCGCTCATCTGCAACACTGGCGTCAGCGCCTCGATCATTGGCGATGGTCCGCAGGCATAGACGTCGACGTCTTCACCATAGTCCGCGCCGCGAAGGTGCTCTCCGACGGCCTCATGCACGAAGCCCTTTGCTCCGCCCCAGGCCGTGTCGTCGGCCGCATGGGAGAGAACCGGGACGAAGGTGAACTCCGGATGCTTGGCGGCGAGCTCCGCGAAATGGTCGAGATAGAAGAGATCGTTCTGCGTCCTGGCTCCGTAGAAGAAGCGCACCGGACGCACTTCCCCGGAGCTGATGTGATCGTGCAGGATGGACCACAGTGGCGACATTCCGGATCCGCCGCCGACCAGGATCATGGCTCCCGTTTTGTTTTCTCGTCGGAAGCAGGTCCCGTAAGGTCCTTTGATTCCGACTTCGGTTCCGACGGCGAGGTCTCCGTCGAGTCGCGAGGAGAAGCGCCCGTTGGGGTACTTCTTGATGATGAACGCGAGTTTTTGGCTCTCGCCCGGCGAATTTGCCATGGAAAACGAGCGCGTAATCGTCTCTGGTCCCGGGAGCGTGATGTCGACATATTGACCCGCCCAGAACTTCAGAGGTTGCTCCAGTGTGATTTCGAGGCGGCGGATGTCATGGGTCAGCGCAGAGACGCTCGTAACGGTGCCCGTGAAATCCTTGACGGGGATCGATTTCGACAGCACTTCCTCGTCATAGTTGAGGAGCTCCACCTCCAGATCCGAGTATGCCAAGGTCCGACAGAGCAAAATGTAGTCCTGGCCACGCTCCATCTCGTTCAGGGCAAACGTCGAGTATTTTTTCAGCTCGACATCGCCTCCGGTAAGGACGCATTTGCACGCCGAGCACTGCCCCTCCTTGCAACCATGCGGCAGCGCGATCCCTTGACGAAACGCAGCGTCGAGAACGGTTTCGTTCTCCTCGACCTCGAACTCTATGCCTACCGGTTGCAGGCGAACGACATTAGCGGGCGCGCCCATAGGGGCCTCCTCAAACGAACGCTTTCATATCTTCCGGGGAGCGATCGGGAAGGAGCCGGCCGCAGCCGGCCCCTTGCGTCTCACTTAGTTGCAGGGATTGATGGTGAATCCCTTGCGATACTCGGCGAGATGGTTCTCGCGGTCGGCCGGGCTCATTTCCCGCAGCGTCTGCAGCGGGCTCTTGAGGATGTGGCCGCGGACATCGTCGAGCGTCCACATTTCCTTCTGGTCGAAGCGGAGGTGTGGCTGCGCGACCAGGGTCTTGCCGTCCGTGCGGACGAAGCCGAGATCCTTGATGGCGTCGGCAATATCCACATTGTGGTAGACGCTTTCCCACTCGCGACGGCCGCTGAACCGCCCCATCGCCGGGGTCGGACGACCCTGGTACTCGCCGGCGAACGCTTCGACGGCCGTCCACCGATCGAGCTCGTGGGCGAAGGTGTGCAGCTTGCCATCGATCTCGTCGGTAACGATGTCCTCACGGATGAGGCACGGAACCAGGCACGACCAGCAACGATGCGGATAGACGTAGCCGACGTCGCTGTTGAACAGGATGTTGGTCTGCCCCCGATGCGACAGCTTCTCGTACCATTTCCAGAACTCGCCGAACTGCGCATACCAGCCCGGATACTTGTGCTCGAACCACTCGAAGTCCTTTTCGGTCTGCGCCTCGATGCGCCAGAAGTTCGCCGACCAGCCGACCGCGAAGAACTGGGCGACCTTGTGGACGTAGTGCTTCTCGGTCAGCCGCTTCCAGGCGGTCTGCACGTCGTCATGATGGATCTTGATGCCGTACTTCTCGAGCGGCAGCATATAGGTCCGGTAATAGTCCTCGAAGATCCAGCGGTGCCACATCTCCGCGTAGGACTCCTTGTTCTTGTCGCGGTTGGTGGTGCCGTACTCGATGAAGGTCCCGATCGCGGCGTCGACGATGGCGTGGTTCTGCCAGAAGGCGTAGCGCATGTCGCGCTCGAGCAGTAGGTGGTTCTCCGGCTCCTTCAGCATCGACATCAGCATCGAGTGGCCGTTGCCGATGTGGCGGCTCTCGTCCGACTGAACCGAAAGGAACACGGTTGGCAGCGCATAGTCGCCGTTGCGCGCCGCCTCCGACGGCATGGCGACGAACAGCGTGTTGGTGAACGCCGTCTCGGCGACGACGGTCAGGTAGACGTTCGCCGACGTGATGGCGTCACCGGTGATGAATCCTTCACCGAACTGGCGACCGATCGTGGTGGCGTAGCACTTGCCGAACGCCTCCTCCGTGATGTCGAAGCCGGCCGGGTCGATGTAGTTCTCCATGTACCATTTCTTCAGGTTCATCTGGATGGTCGAGTGACGGAATTCGTCGACCATCTGCATGGTGAAGCCGGTGCGGAGATCTTCGCCGGGTGCAAGACGCCCGACCATCGCCATGGAACGTGCCGCCGAGATTTCCGGGAACGGGATGATCGCCAGGAACAGCTTCATCCACTCGACCCAACGTGGCTCGACGTTGCGGAACATGTCGCCGCGAAGCGCGGCATCGAGCGCGCCGTAGACGCGGTTGTCCTTTTCCTCCTGCATCGGGAAATAGGAGCGAAGGACCTGCTTCATCGGATCCTTCGGCGCCTTCGTGATCTTGTAGTCGGTGGGGAAGGTCATCGCTTCCTGGACGTAGGACGGATTCCATCCGAGATCTGCAATCTTCTTTGCAGCCTCACCGACGGAAATGCCGCGCTGGGCGGTGATCTTGTTGAGTGTTAGCGTTCCAGACATCTCGTCTTTCCTCCTGATCGGGTCAGAAACCACATCGATATTCCGCCTGCCTGGACCTTCGCGGACCGAGCAGTGCCTACCCGTGCGTTACGGGCCACCTCGCGACCGTTTGCACGGCCGGACGTTTGATATCGGCAAGGGTCTCAGGATGACTGTGGAACGCCTCAGGGATGATCAGGAGCGATCTTCGGACCCAGCCGTCTTCCGATCGCAATTGAGTCAGCCCGCGCAAGGTTCGCCCTCAGCTCGACATCCCCTTCCCTCGTTCTTTTCGCGGCTCGCCCCGGACGGAGCAGTCAGCGTTGTTGTGCCAAACAGCTTTGCAATGGGCGTGCCAGCGCCCCTTGCCTGGCCAAATCGATTTCTGACTGCCGGAGGTGAGGATCAGCGCTGACGGAGACGTCGCGGCTCCCGGTGGGCGCCCCACGGAAATGCAAACTGCGACAAGAGTTGCAAAATGAGAATCGGCACAACACGGAGACCGCCACTTTGCGGCGCAATGTTTGCGCTGCAACAGCGCCGGAAATTGCTCCGGGCAATCCGTTGGGCGCTTTCGGAATCGAACGCGGCTCCCTCGATGCGACAGACCTCTTCCGCATTGAAGGCCGCGCATTGCCGAGACCGGCTCGTTGCCCGCCCACTCAGGCTAGCGATAGCTCTCGAAACCGGCCGCCTGGTTTGATTGCCCGACCTTCTCGATCCAGCGTTCCGTATACTGGGCGTAGCAATCATGATCGCAGAAAGGGAGCCCGGTGCTGAATTCTCTCAGATAGTGAGCGTGAATGGGCTCGCAGCAGGACATGCAGAACGTCTTCAGCCACGGTGTTCTGCCATTGACGAGGACGAACCTCATACGGCGTTCCTAAGCGGTCTTATCGATATGAGATCGACAGCGATGCAAATTGAGACGATGGCGCACAATGAGACTCCGGAGATCAGACCACCTTTGCGGTGTTTGCACTGCGATATGAGCTTGTGAAACCGGTCTGATTGAACTTCTGCAGCGCGTGACCAGCATAAGATTTCACGCGGCTGGGCTCCGGTGACGGCGTCAGACGACACCACACGGGCATGACGATGGCCGCTCGCTCGATCCATCGCGAGGAAATGCATGCTCGCGATGGATGATGCAGCCATCCTTCAAGGGATCAACACGGCCCGCCCATGAATTTTGCCAGCATTGAGATCGTGCAAGGCCTTATTGGCGTCCGCAAGGCGATACTCGGCCGTGGCAAGCTCAACCAGACCTCGATCCGCAAGGGCCATCAACTCGGTTAGTTCGGCCCATGTGCCGACCAGATTGCCGATGATGTTTTTCTCGGTTATCACCATGTCGACGGTCGGCACCCGAATGTCTTCGCCGTAACCGACGACGTAGTAGCTGCCCATCGGACGGGTCATTGCCAGGCCCTTCGACGTCGTGCCCTTCTCGCCGACGAAGTCGATCACTGCTTCCGCACCGTTTCCACCGGTCAGGCCCAGAACGGCTTCCACTTCGTTGCCGTCGGCTTTCACGAGATGATCGGCGCCCGATTTTTCGGCCAGTTTCAGCGATGCTTCGGACTTGTCGACGACAATGATGTCGGCCGCACACATCGCTTTGAGGCACTGAATTCCGATGTGGCCCAACCCTCCCGCACCGATAACAACGCAAGATTCGCCTGGCAAAAGGTGACGCGTGGCCTTCTTGACAGCGCGATAGGCGGTGAGGCCTGCATCGGCGTATGGCGCGACATCCTTTGGCGCCAAAGTTCGTGGCAGCGGGACGATGTTGCGTTCCGAGGTGCAAAGGAACTCTGCATAGCCGCCGTTGCAATCGAGGCCTGGAAACGTCCCAGGACCATGCATATCGAATCCTCGGCGACAGGCGAGACACGTCCCGCCGCTGATCTTCGGATGGACGATGACCGGATCGCCCTTCTTCAGTCCCTCGACTTCCTTGCCAATTTCTTCGATCCAGCCTGCATTTTCGTGCCCCATAATGAGGGGAAGCAGCTTGTCGCCGCTCGGATCCATGTGCGGCTTCCACACGCCTTCGACGATGTGAAGGTCGGTTCGGCATACGCCGGCACCACCTATGCGGACAATGACGTCGGTTGATTTCGTCAATTTCGGATCAGGCACCTTCTCTTCCCCGACCCAAAGGTCGCTGGAAAGTTTCTCGTCGTAGGCTCTCAATACTTGGGCTCTCATTTTCTCCTCCGTGCCCCCGGCGAACTTCGGTGCGCCATCAGGTCATTCGAGCCTCAGCATTTTTTGTGCCAGTAGATTTATGTCGCGACGCCAACGGCCATTGTCCGAGACGCGCCAACAGCCTTTCTGCGTTGCAGCGCGGTCGTCACTGTTCATCCATGATGAAACAGCCGGTTACTACCAGGCATGGATCAGCGTCATCTAAAGTCCTCAATCATCGGAGGATCGATGGTCCCGCTAGGCACGACAAAAAGAATAGCGGGTGGACTTTGCTGCGCATTGTTTGCGGCGCACCCCGCTCATGCCCAGATGCGCTTGCCTGCCGTCAGTCCAGGGAGCGGTCGAACTGGCCCTCCACCCTGCCCTCCACGAGCCGAGATCGTGGCCAAACGGAAGGCGGCCGACTATGTTGCCAGAATTCGCTCACGTGGAGCTGCGGCGGGACGGTTCGCCGGTGTCGATCTCTTCGTCACCGGCGATCATCGATATAGCCTCACCGCCCCTGGAAGACTGCCGGGCGCCGTTCGATAAAGGACTGAATACCTTCTCGCGCGTCAGCACTCTTGAGAACGCGGTCCCGGATCGCGGGGATGCAGGCAATCGCAGCCGCCTCGCCCTGCTCGGCATATTTCGCGGCCGCTTCCTTTGTCACCTGAATGCCAAGCGGTGCGTTGCGGGCGATGATCGCCGCGATCTCCATGGCGCGGGCGACCTGCTGACCCGCCGGCACGACCTCCTGCACGAGACCGATCTCCCGGGCTCGCTGCGCGGTGAATTCATCGCAGAGGAAGAGATGGTACATGGCATTGCCCCAGCCTGCGCGGGACAGGTAGCGGAAATGTGCGCCGCCCAAGGGGGCGATACCGCGCTTTGCCTCCATCTGGCAGAACCGGCTGTCGTCGGCGGCAACCACGATGTCGCCGGCCAGCATCAGCTCGATGCCGACGGTGTAGACGATGCCCTGCGTCGCGGTCACGATCGGCTTCTTGCAACGCTTGGTGAGGCCGAAGACGTCGACATTGCCTTCCTTGATGTTCCGCTTCTCCGCATTCGGACCGAAGAATTTCGGCATGTCGAGGCCAGCGGTGAAGTCCTTGCCTTCGGCGCAGATCACGCCGACCCAGTTGCTGTCGTTGTTGTGCAACTCGGTCAACGCGTCCGACAGCAGATCCATCATCAATGGCGAGAACGAGTTCTTCTTCGCGGGATTGTCGATGATGATCTTCAGGATGTGATCGTGCGCCTCGGTGCGGATCGTGCCTTCGGTGGTCATTCGAGCGTCTCCTGTTTATCGGTCGTTCTTGATGGCAAGTGCGGTTCGAATGGCTGCGGCCCGCTCCGGCGGGAACGCCGCTGCGCCCTCCTGGAGAATGTCGAGGAACGACAACACGCCACCGCGTGAGCCCCAGTTGCCCTCTTCGATGATGCGGAAATTGACCCACCAGCCCGGGGGAGGATCCTTAAGCTCACAAGCATCCGCGAGGGCTCTGAGAACGCTGCGAATGACGGTGGCTCGGTCCTCGCGGGTCCAGCAGCAGTCCATCACGACGACATCCACCACCATGACGTCGCTCGGCTGGTCCGACAGCAACTCTCCGCCATGCGCGATCATGTCGA
>Ga0102590_1001838_pt1 | contig 28592 bp, 30 predicted proteins | sample AraplaMF_Col_mMF_FD_76859 | JGI IMG/M metagenome (GOLD analysis project Ga0102590, IMG submission 76859) | Arabidopsis root microbial communities from the University of North Carolina, USA - plate scrape MF_Col_mMF | ecosystem: Host-associated > Plants > Roots > Endosphere | place: USA... | reverse complement strand
GGCCGAGAGCTTCAGGCCCGCGCCGCCATATTCTTCGGGAATCAACACCGAGAGATAGCCGGCCTCGGTCAGCGCATCGACGAAGGCCTTCGGGTAGGCCATCTCGCGATCGAGCTTGCGCCAGTATTCGCCGGGAAACTGCGCGCAGAGCTTTGCGACGGCTTCGCGGATATCGGCGTGATCTTCGGTGTGGTGTTCTTCACTCATGGCGTTTCCCGTTTGGTGCCGCAGTCAAGATAACGCCGGCCGATCCTCCGGCGTTGTGAAAACAACGCCAGCCCCCTATGCTCATTTGCTATAGCGTATGGAGTAGCCTTCCAGGATTGGCAAGCATGGATTTCCGGCAGCTCAGGACCTTCAGTTGCGTGGCGGAGCTCGGCAGCCTCTCCAAGGCTTCCGACACCTTGCGCGTGGCGCAGCCGGCGCTGTCCCGGCAGATCAAGCTTCTGGAACACGAGCTCCGCACCGAGCTGTTCACGCGCAATGGCCGCGGCATGGTGCTGACCGAGGCGGGACGCCTGCTGCTGGCGCGCACCTCCGGCATCGTTCGGCAGATCGACCAGATCCGCGACGACATCCAGTCGGCCAAGGGTCCGCCCTCGGGGCAGGTCGTGCTTGGCCTCGTACCAACCGTCAGCTGCGTGCTCTCGGCTCGCTTCGCGCGCCGCTGCGTCGAAACATTTCCCGGCATCTCGCTGCGCATCGTCGAGAGCTACAGCGGCCATCTGGTCGAATGGCTGCATCGCGGCGAGATGGATCTCGGTATCCTCTACGGCCGCTCGGCCGATCTGCATCTCAATGTCGAGAGCCTCGGCCGCGACAACATCGTCGCAGTCGGCCCGCGCGGCTGCGGTCTTGCGCGCAGGAAGAGCGTCGATGTCGGCTGGCTGTTGCGGCAGCGGCTGGTGCTGCCCAGTCATTCGCACGGCCTCCGCGCGTTGATCGAGCACGCGGCGGCGCAGCGCAAGATCAAGCTCAACGTACAGCTCGAAGCGGATTCCTTCCGCGTGCTGACGAGCCTCGTCGAGGAGGGCCTCGGCTTTGCGCTGCTGCCGCCCTCGTCGGTCCACGGCGAGGTCGCGGACGGGCGGCTGGAAACCGCGCCCGTCTCCAAGCCGATGACGCGCGAGCTCATTTTTGCCTCTCCGATCGACCGCCCGGCCTCGACGGCCTCGCTCGCCATCACCGCGCTGCTGCGCGAGGAGGTTGCGGCCTGCCGCAAGGACGGCGTGTGGGACATCAGGCTGAGTTAGAACAGCTGCGCGCCATCGTGCCTTCACATCTGGTGCGAGCTGTCATGCCGGAATTTTATAGCTGCCGACCTCATACTCCGCTGTCATTGGAAATTGCGGAAGCGGATTGCCTCAGCTCGTCGAATGACGGCGATGAAAATTCTACCCCGGAATCCGCACCGGCAGCGACTCGTATCCCTTGATGAAGCTCGAATAGATCCGCTTGGGCTCGCCGACCACCTCGATCCGGTCGAAGCGCTTCAGCATCTCCTCCCAGATGATGCGCAGCTGCAGTTCGGCGAGCCGCATGCCGACGCAGCGGTGGATGCCGAAGCCGAAGGAGAGATGGGTACGCGGGCGCGGGCGGTCGATGATGAAGTCGTTCGGCTTCTCGAACATCTCCTCGTCGCGGTTGCCGGAGACGTACCACATCACGACGCGGTCGCCTTTCTTGATATGCTTGCCGCCGATCTCGGTGTCCTGCAACGCGGTGCGGCGCATATGCGCCAGTGGTGTCTGCCAGCGGATCACCTCCGGCACCATGGAGTCGATCAAGGCAGGGTTGGCGCGCAGCTTGTCGTACTGCTCGGGGTTCTCGTTCAACGCCAACACCGACCCGGTCATGGTGTTGCGCGTCGTATCGTTGCCGCCGACGATGAGCAGGATGATGTTGCCCATGAGATTATCGGGATCCATGTGGCGCGTCGCCGGATTGTGCGCCATCAGCGACAGCAGGTCGTTGCGCGGTTCGGAGTTGACGCGCTCGTTCCACAGCTTCGACATGTAGGCGTAGCACTCGTCCATCTCGCGGCGGCGTTCTTCGGCACTCGCCACGATGCCGCTCTTGGGCAGTGCGGTCGAGACGTCGGACCAGCGCGTCAGCTTGCGTCGCTCCTCCCAGGGGAAGTCGAACAGGGTCGCCAGCATCTGCGTCGTCAGCTCGATCGAAACGCGCTCGACGAAATTGAAGGTCTCGTTGCGCGGCAGGTTGTCGAGCACGGTCTGCGAGCGCTGACGGATCAGCTTGGCCAGTTCGTCCAGATGTGTCGGCGTGAACATCGGCGACACCGTCTTGCGCTGCGCCGAATGCTTGGGCTGGTCCATCGCGATGAAGCTCGGCCAGTCGTAGCCCTCAGGCACGTCGCGGATCGAGATGCCACCGAGCGTCGAGTCCGAGGAGAAGATGCCGTGATTGGTATCGACATGCATGATGTCGTTGTATTTCACCACCGACCAGTAGGGCTCGATCGGCGCGTTGGTGCAGTAATGCACGGGCTCTTCCTTGCGCAGCCGCTCGAACCAGGGCCACAGCGTGTCGTCCTGGAACAGCCGGGGGGCGCCGGGATGGAATTGCGCCAGCGGCGTCGCATAGGCCTCCTCGCGAGCCCTGCGCATGCGTTCGGCCTTGTCCACTCTCACCGGCGCTTGGATGTTCATGGTCGAGGCTCCAGTTGGTTCTCACTCACGCCGCAATCTTCACCGGTAAGGTTTCAAGACCCTTTACGAAACTCGAATAAACCCGCTGCGGCTCACCGACTACGTCGATATGGTCGAACCGCTTCAGGATCTCCTCCCAGATAATCTTGAGCTGCAGTTCGGCAAGCCTGAGGCCGACGCAGCGGTGGATGCCGAAGCCGAAGGAGAGGTGGGTGCGCGGCCGGGCGCGGTCGATGATGAAGTCATAAGGCTTGTCGATCGCCTCCTCGTCGCGGTTGCCCGAGACGTACCACATCACGACCTTGTCACCTTTCTTGATCTGCTTGCCGCGAAACTCGAAATCAGTGAGCGCGGTGCGGCGCATATGCGCCAGCGGGGTCTGCCAGCGGATCACCTCCGGCACGAAGCTGTCGAGCAGATCAGGATTTTCGCGCAGCTTGCGATATTGCTCCGGATGCTGGCTCAACGCGTAAATCGAGCCCGACATGGTGTTCCGCGTGGTGTCGTTGCCGCCGACGATCAAGAGGATGAGATTGCCCAGGAAGTTCTTGGCATCCATGTCCCGGGTCGCGGCGCCGTGAACCATCATCGAGAGCAGGTCGCTCTTCGGCGGCTGCGCGGCGCGTTCCTTCCAGAGCCGCGAGAAATAGGCCGCGCATTCGCCAAGCTCGGCCATCCGCTCCTCGTCGGTGGCGACGAGTCCATCGGGGCCGGGAATGGTGGTGGCAATGTCAGACCAGCGCGTCAGCTTGCGGCGATCTTCCCAGGGGAAATCGAACAGCACCGCGAGCATCTGCGTGGTGAGCTCGATCGAGACCTGATCGACCCAGTCGAACACCTCGCCGCGGGGCAGATTGTCCAGGCACTCGGCCGAACGCTTGCGGATGTTGATGGCGAGATTGTCCAGATGCGTCGGCGTGAACATCGGCGCCACGGTCTTGCGCTGCGCGGCATGGCGCGGCGGGTCCATCGAGATGAAGCTCTCGCGGCGCAGATCAGGATCGACGTCGCGGATGGTGATGCCGCCGAGCGAGGAGGCCGAGGAGAACACCGAATGATTGGTTTCGATCTCCATGATGTCGTTGTAGCGCGTCACCGACCAGTACGGCCCGAACATCGAATCCTTGCAATAATGCACGGGATCTTCGCGGCGCAGCCGGTCGAAATAAGGCCAGAACGTATCGGTCCTGAACAGCTCGGGGTCACCGGGATCGAACTGCTCGAGCGGAAGTGACGACGCGCGCGCGCGCAATTCGTCGAGCTTGGCCGCGCTCTCGATGGTCCCGTGCATGACCGTTCTCCCTGTTATGGACCGCGCGATTCCTGTGAATTCTGCGCTGCGGTATTTGAGCTACAATTACAACGCGTTACGTGCGTCGGAGCAAGCGACAGTTTTGCCGCAAGCGTGATCTCCAGCACGCCGCTTGTCATGAAATCGTGAGAGAAACAGAGGCAAACCGAGCCAAATCGAACCCACTCATCTTGGGGATCGACCAATCTCTGATCTATAGTTTGAGCGGATCAAATCCGCATCCCGAGGTTGCCGCCGTGAACGACATGCAATGGGCCCCCATCGGCCCCTCCGAACCGGTCCCGCCGCCGCTGCCGCCCACGCGGGTTGATTTCACCGGCAATCGTTCCGAGTTCCGGAAAATGGTCACCAAGGGTGCCATGCTGGAGCTCGTCACCTTCGGCTTCTACCGGTTCTGGCTCGCCACCGACATCCGCCGCCATTTGTGGTCGAACACCGTGGTTGACGGCGATGCCGCTGAATACACCGGCCGGGCCAAAGAGCTGCTGGTCGGCTTCCTGTTCGCGCTCGCGATTCTGGTGCCGATCTATCTCGCCTATTTCCTCGTTGGTATCGAGTTCGAGCGCTGGCAAGGCTTTGCCTCGACGCCGCTGTTCATCTCGTTCTACGCCTTCGGCCAGTTCGCGATCTTTCGCGCGCGTCGTTACCGGCTGACGCGCACGGTCTGGCGCGGCGTGCGCCTCTGGATGGACGGCTCCGGCTGGGCCTATTCGTTCCGGGCGATGCTATGGGGCCTCTTGGTGTTCCTGACGTTCGGCCTGGCGCTGCCATGGCGTGAGGCCTCGCTCGAGCGCTACAAGATGCAGCACACCCATTTCGGCGATCTGCAAGGCGACTTCGAAGGCAACGGCTGGGAATTCTTCAAGCGCGGCTGGTGGCTATGGTTGCTCAGTCCGATCGCGGTCGTGATCTTCCCGCTCGCGCCGTTCTTCTATGCCGAATTCAAGGCGCGCGAATGGCGCTGGTGGCTGAACGGCATCCGCATCGGTGGCGTCAGCCTGTCCTCGGATCTGCCGCACAACGCTTTCTATGGCCTTTACTGGAAGATGGTCGGCTGGTGGGTGCTGCTCTCGACCCTGTTCGGCTTCTATCTCGGCGGCGCCACCCTGCTCGTCGTCAAGCTGAGCGGCGTGCCGGCCGAGGAGCTGTTCGCGCCGGCCCACGCAGCCAAGAGCATTCCGATGCTGGTGCTGATGGTGATCGGTTATTTCGCGCTAGCCCTCGCCGTGAACATCATTATGCGCGTCTATCTGCAGCGCGATCTCTGGGCCAAGGTGCTGGAAACCGTCGCGGTGCACAATATCGGAGCGGCGGCCGATGTCCGCGCCAGTGGCGAGCTTGCCAGTGCCCTCGGCGAAGGCTTTGCTGATGGCCTCGATGTTGCAGGATTCTGAGCCGTGAGTGATGTGACCGCCGAGCCCGGTGCCGAGACGAAGCCGGGACAGAAGGCGATCTTCTTCGACGGGCAATCAAGTCGGCGCCGTCAGGTCATGCTGACGCTGGGGGATGCGCTCGAGATCGCCGAGCCCGGCGATGTGCAAGCCAGCGGGTTCGTCACGCGCTGGAGCTATGACGAAATTCGCCGAGCCGATAGTCCACCCGGCATCCTGCGCCTGACCTCGACCACGGCGCCGCCGTTGGCGCGACTGGAGATCCGCGACACGGCTTTCGGAGCCGATCTCATCGCACGCTGTCTTCGGCTCGACGAGCATCAGACCACCGGTCGTGGTGTTGCGAAAATCGTGGGCTGGTCGGTGGCAGCGGCCGTTTCCATCGTCTGCGTCGTGCTGTTCGGTGTGCCGCTCGCTGCGGACCGTCTCGCGCCGCTGGTGCCCAAACCGATCGAGCGGCGCATTGGCGATGCGTCCGAGGTGCAGGTGAAAACGATCTTCCGCGGCGAGGCTTGCAACGACGAGGCCGGTCAGGCGGCGTTCCGCAAGCTCGTCAACCGCCTGCGCGATACTGCCGGCCTCGACGACGATTCCATGACGGCTGGTGTGCTGCGAACCTCGGTGCCGAATGCGTTCGCACTGCCGGGGGGCAAGGTCTACGTCCTGAGCGGCCTGCTCGACAAGGCCGAAAGTCCCGACGAGCTCGCCGGTATCCTCGCCCACGAGCTTGGCCATCTCAAGCATCACGACAATATGCGCGGCCTGATCTACAACGGCGGCACCTCGTTCCTGATCGGCCTGTTGTTCGGCGACGTCACCGGCTCGTCCGCCGTGATCTTCGCCTCGCGCAGCGTGGTCGAAGCCTCCTATTCGCGCGAGGCCGAGACCGCCGCCGACAGTTTCGCCATCGACATCATGCATCAGCTCGGTCGCTCGCCCAAGCCCGCGGCCGAATTGATGTTCCGCATCACCGGCAAGGAGGGCGGCTCGAGTTTCGCGACGATCCTGGCAAGCCATCCCCTTACCGAGGATCGTCTCGCTCGCATGACGAGGGAAGATCGCCCCGCCAGCGGCCCGCCGCTGTTGACGGACAAGGAGTGGCAGGCGCTGAAAGGCATCTGCGGCAGCGGCAAGGTGTGAAACCCCCGAGGAACAATCGTCGCGGCACACGCATATCCTGTCGGACAACGATAGGATGTATCACATGTCTTACGGCCGCTTTGCCGCGATGATCGCGGCTTCCACGGTGATCATGTTCGGGCTGATGTACCTCAACACATTCGCGCTGGATCACGTCTGGTACAGCCAGACACGGACCTGGATGGCGCTCGTGATGGGCGCCGTCATGGCCGCCGTGATGCTTGGCTTCATGTGGGGCATGTACAGGAACCGCACGGCGAACATGGTCATTCTGGCCGCGAGCGCCGTGGTGTTCGTGCTCTCGCTCTGGCTCGTTCGCAGCCAGGAGACCGTGACCGATGTCTCCTATATGGAGGCGATGATCCCGCATCATTCGATCGCGGTGCTCACGAGCGAGCGGGCACATATCAGGGATCCCCGCGTCCGCAAGCTGGCCGACGGCATCATCGAGGCGCAGGTACGGGAGATCGGCGAGATGAAGAACCTGATCGCTGAGCTGAAGGCGCACCCGGCGCCTGCCGATGCAAAGGATCTGCCGCCGCGGCCGCCAACCTGATGGTGTGGCGAGGCTGCCTTCATCTGGTTCCGTAGGCGCGATCGCCGGCGTCGCCGAGTCCCGGCAGGATGAAACCGTTGTCGTCGAGACCTTCGTCCACCGCCGCAGTCCAGATATGCACGTCCGGATGCAGGCCCCGCAGGCGCTCAAGTCCTTCCGGCGCGGCGATCAGGCAGGCGAGACGGATGTCCTTGGCCCCGCGCTCCTTCAGCCGGTCGATTGCGGCGACCGCTGTGTTCGCGGTCGCGACGACAGGCGTCACCACGATGGCGAGGCGCTCGCTGAGATCGGACGGCGATTTGAAGAAATACTCCACCGCCGCAAAGCTCTCGGGCTCGCGGTAGAGGCCGATATGGGCCACGCGCGCGGTCGGCACCAGGTCCATCATTCCGTCGACGAAGGTCGTGCCCGCGCGCAGCATCGGCACGAACACCAGCTTCTTGCCCGCGATCTTGGCGGAATGCATCGTCGCCAGCGGCGTCTCGATCACGGTATCGGCGAGCGGCAGGTCGCGCGTCACCTCGTAGCACAGCAGCATGCCGATCTCCTTGATCAGCTCGCGGAACGACTTGGTCGAGATCGACTTGTCGCGCACCAGCGTCAGCTTGTGCTGTACCAGGGGATGATCGACGATCGTGACGCCTTCCATGATGGGATGCTCTTGCTTCTTCCCTTCTCCCCCTGTGGGAGAAGGTGGCGCGAAGCGCCGGATGAGGGGTATGTTTCAGCAAACTCCAGTGAGTGATGTGCCCGCGGAGGCATACCCCTCACCCGGCTTCGCTTGCGCGAAGCCACCCTCTCCCGCAAGGGGAGAGGGATTAAAACACGGTGCCGTCGCTGATCACCTTGAGCGGCGGTGATCCGTCGGGACGGCGCGCAAATGCAATGGCCCGGCCAGCGGCCCAGGTGCCGCCTTCCAGAATGCTGGCGAGCGGTAGCGACTGTGGCGTGCGACCGAGCTTGGCGCGAACGCGTTCGGCAACGCGGTCCAGCAGTGCGACGGTCAGCGCGCGCCACTCGACGACGAGCAGGGAATCCACCGCATGCGCACGATCCGCATCCGCCGCATCGCGCAGGCGCAGCACTCCGTGATCCACGAACAGTCCGCCATTGCGGTATTCGGCAAGCCCGGTCAGGCCGTCGATGTCGGTAACCTCGAATCCGGCGCGCTGGAGCGGCTCGATCAGCGAATAGCTCAGCCATTGCGACAGCTTGTGCAGCGGGACGAGACCCGCGGTCGTATCCTCGGCCTTGATCGCGGGATGGCGCCAGCAATCGCCGAGCGGAACACCGGCAAGCTCCAGACGCGACGGCCAGATCGACCCGAGCTGGTTCAGCACAGCGGACAGAATCGTGGGTGCGGGGATGCTGCCATCGTTTGCCTGCGCGGCGATATGATCGAACAGGCCGCCGGGCCGTGGCGTGTCCTGCATGCCGAAAATGTCGGGGCGCGCTGCCACCAGCCGGCCCAGACGTTGCAGCAGATCGGTGCGTCCCTCGAGACCGAGCAGCGGATTGGCATCGCTGGCCTGGAAGGCCGACGTCAGTGCCGAGAGCGGCAGCTTTGCCAGCACATCCGCATCGACCCTGAACGGCGCGCGCGCATCGCGGGAAAACAGGCCGCCGGCAAACATGTCGAGGCTTGCGAGAGCCAGTCCCTCGGAGCGGCCGATGCCTTGTCCCGTCACCGCATCGCGGTATCGCCAGGTCGCGCCGGCGCCGGCGTCGAGCAGCACGCTGACGATGGCAAGGTCGAACTCCGCGCGCGCCCGCGCGGCTCGATCGGGCCACGATGTTGCGCCGGCCAATTGAGCCCAGCGGTCGAGGCCGCCGAACACAAAATGCCGCCACCGCGCATGGAAGGGAATGTCGAGCGTCGGATAGGCTTTCCGCGTCACGTCGAGCACGGCATCTGCTACGCCATCCATCCGATCGAGATCGACGGTGAAATGTGTCAGCCCGCCGGACAGGCCGATGTCGAGCATTTGTCCAGCCCGCGCGCGAACCGCCTTGGCGGTGAGCAGCGCGCGTGCCTCGTGTTCCAGAACGTCCGCCATCACGAGATCAGTATTTTTCCAGCGAACGCCCGACCACGCCCTCGACGTCCTTCTCCGGCGCGATGTCGGTCGAGTAATAGCCGGCGGCCTTCTTCGCGGCGATCTCGACATAGGCGTCGGCCGGGATCAGCTCGGGGGGGATCGGCACGCGCTCGACGATGTCGATGCCTTGCGAGGTCAGCGCGTCGTACTTCATGTCGCTCATCGACAGGAAGCGGTCGATCCGCTTCAGGCCGAGCCAGTGGATCGTATCCGGCATCAACTGCTGGAAGCGCGCGTCCTGCACGCCGGCGACACATTCGGTGCGCTCGAAATAGGCGGCGGCCGCATCGCCGTCCTCCTGGCGCTTGCGCGCATTGTAGACCAGGAATTTGGTGACCTCGCCGAGCGCGCGGCCCTCTTTCCGGTTATAGACGACGAGCCCGAGCCCGCCCTCCTGCGCGCCGCGTGCGGATTCCTCGATGCCGTGGATCAGATAGGGGCGGCAGGTGCAGATGTCCGAGCCGAACACGTCCGAGCCGTTGCACTCGTCATGCACGCGGCAGGTGATCCTGGTGCGATGATCAGGCAGTTTGGTCACATCGCCGAACATGTAAACGGTGGTTCCGCCGATCGGCGGCAGGAACACCTTCAGGTCCGGCCGGGTGACGAGCTCGGGGAACATGCCGGCGGTCTGCTCGAACAGCGTACGGCGCAGCTCGGTCTCGTTGGCTCCGAAGCGCTCGGCAAGCCCGGGCAGGTACCAGACCGGATCGATCGCGATCTTCACCACCGACACGCTGCCATTGGCGTGCACGACCTCGCCGTCGGCGCGCAGCCGTTTTGCGGCGAGCGCCTCGCGAATCTCCGGCAGGTCCAGCCGTGCGCGCGTCACCGCGATGCTGGGGCGGATGTCGACGCCTTCGGCGATCTCCTGACGAAAATTCTCGGCGACCAGATGGCCCCAGGGATCGAGCGCGACGATCTTGGCGGGATCGCGCCATTGCTCGAACGGACCGATGGTCGCGGCCGGGAAGGTGTTGGTGAGGTCGGGCCTGCGGATCGGGTCGAGCGCGCCGGCGGATACGGCCAGCGCGCGGTACATTGCATAGGAGCCGCCATGGCTGCCGATCACGTTGCGGTCGCCCGCGCGTGACACCGTGCCGATGATCGGCCCGCGGGCGCGTGCGTCGGGGGCGCCCCAGTGAATCGGAAAGGCCGCCTTGCGGCCGGGCTCGGGGTGCGAGGTGAGACGGATGTGGTCAGTACGGTTCGCGCGGCTCATGGCCAAACTCCCAAAAAGCCAACGGCCCGCCGCTTGGACGGGCCTGGCTTATCAGCGTTGCCGGGACAGAGCCCGGCGATGCAATCCAACATATTGTAGCGGCCAGCCACGACAGACAAGTTAATCGTAAGGGGCAAGCAAGACGGTTCTCGGCCGAATTCTCGCCGTCGCCCCGCGGGGGCAGTGACGCCGCGCCGGCGGCTTCCATTAAGGCATTGAAATATATCTTGTTATCGTGTTTTCAAGGGGCGCTGCAGCGTTTGGAGCGCGCGCGTCGAATCCTGGATAGGACGCGCCAGCCGACCGATCGTGCAGTCCACCTTCGACCCGGAGACCCCCAATGACCGCCGCCAGCTACATCGACCCCCGCAACGGAAAGCTCTATTCCCTGCATGAGCCGCGCTGGTGCTCGGATGAGCGCACGCCGCTGCTGGTGACCCCGGGCGCAGGGATTTCGCGCGCGGATATCGACGGCAGCACGCGGTCGCTCTGGCGCTACCGCGCGGCGCTGCCGGTCGAGATCAAGGACCCGATTTCGCTCGGCACGGGCTGCACGCCGCTGGTGCAGCAGGCGTGGGGCGATTTGCGACCGTTCTTCAAGCTCGAATGGTTCAATCCGACCGGCAGCTTCAAGGACCGCGGCTCTTCGGTCATGCTGTCCTTCCTGCGGCAGATCGGCGTCAACGCCATTCTGGAGGATTCCTCCGGCAACGGCGGCTCGTCGATGGCGGGGCTTGGCGCGGCCGGCGGCATGCGCGTGAAGATCCTGGCGCCGGCCTCGACCTCGCCCGCCAAGATCGCGCAGGTGCGCGCATATGGCGCCGAGGTGCAGCTCGTCGAGGGCCCGCGCGAGGAGTCGGAGGCGGAAGCCATCAGGCAGTCGAGCCGGACCTTCTATGCCAGCCACAATTGGCAGCCGTTCTTCCTCGAGGGCACAAAATCCTTCGCCTATGAGATCTGGGAAGATCTCGGCTTTAAAGCCCCCGATAACGTCATCGCTCCCGTCGGCGCCGGCAGCAGTCTTCTGGGCTGCGCCTTCGGATTTCGCGAGCTCCTGAAGGCGGGGCAGATCGCACGGCTGCCGCGCCTGTTCGCGGCCCAGCCGCTCAACTGCTCGCCGGTCGATGCGAGCTTCAAGGCCGGCGTCGATACGCCGGTCGCACGCGAGGTGAGCAAGACCATCGCCGAAGGCACCGCGATCAAGTCTCCGCTGCGGCTGCGCGAGATCATCGCCGCCTTGCGTGAAAGCGGTGGCGGCACGGTCGCGCTCACCGAGGACGAGATCGTCGCGGCGCTGCGCCGCCTGGCGCGGCAAGGCCTGTTCACTGAACCCACCAGCGCCAGCGCGGCGGCAGCGCTGGAGAAGCTCTCGGCCAGTGGGGCGATCAAGGCGAACGAGACCACCGTCGCCGTCCTCACCGGCACCGGGCTGAAGGCCGCGACCACGGTGGCTGATCTGGTGAGGTAATCGTGGGGTGGGTTAGCCATGCGGATGCGCAAAGCGCATCTACTTGGCGTAACCCACCCTACGAGTTCTCGCAATGGCGCCGGCAGCTCACTCCTTCAAATCGTTCACCCGCTTCACCCAGGCGCGCACGTCGGCGAGCACGTCGGGCAGCACTTCTCTCACCTCCGGCACCGTCATGCCGGCCTTGATGCGGGGATCGTACAGCAGGTTGAGGATGTACTGGTCGTAGACGTCGAAATAGCCCATCGACACATTGTCGTTGAACATCGTCCACGGCACGCTCGATGTGTCGTTGATCGGCCCGAGCGATTGCAGCACCTCCTCATAGGCGCAGTCGAGGAAGGTGAAGTCGCCGACGTCGACGGTGAGGATGACGTCGGAATGCTCGATCTCGAACTGGTCGTTCTTGCGAAAGCCGGACAGGCACTGCGGATCGAGCGAGGTGCGGATCTCGCGCGCCTTCTCCGCGCCGTAGAAGCTCGCAATGGTGCGATAGAGATCGCGGTCGCGCACCATCTTGACCCGCACGTTCGCCGCTTCGCTGCTGTCGGCCATGGCGATGTCGAGATGCTGTACGTGCTTGCCGATGTCGGCCACGACCCTTGCAAGCTGCGCCTTGCGGTCGGCGCGGTCGGTCTCGGCGAATACGCGCACCGGTTCGTCGAACTTGCGGATGCGGTCGACGCGGCCGGCGAGGTGGTACTCGGCGCCGAAGGCGGTCTTGAAAAAGCCGTCGACGATCTCGGCGTCGGTAAAGCTCTTCTTCTCGGTGCGCTGGCGTGAGGCGATCGCCGGCAATTCGCCGGCGCTCGCCGAGGTCACGACGCCAAGAGGGGCGATGTCAGCCGCAAGCGCGAACGCCGCAAGCGCCAGCGGGGAGAAGCGGAGGATAGCCGAGGGCCGGTTGAAAGCGCGCATCGTCACGCAACGCTGCCGCATTCGCCGGCAACGTACAAGTCCGCAGATTCGCGGGCGAAGCCGGTTCCCGCCTTGCCGCGTTCTAGTTGTTCAGCACCACCACGGTGGTGCCGACCGAGACGCGGCCGTAGAGGTCGGTGACGTCGTCGTTGGTCATGCGGAAGCAGCCCGAGGACACTGCCTGGCCGATCGTCTCCGGCTCGTTGGAGCCGTGGATGCGGTAGAGCGTCGAGCCCAGATACATCGCGCGGGCGCCGAGCGGGTTCTCGATGCCGCCCTTCATGTGGCGCGGCAGGTCGGGCCGGCGGGCGATCATCTGCGACGGCGGCGTCCATTCCGGCCATTCCTTCTTGGCGGTGATCTTGTGCACCCCGCCCCAGCGGAAGCCGTCACGGCCGACGCCGATGCCGTAGCGCAGCGCCTGGCCGTTCTGCAGCACGAGATAGAGCCGGCGCTCGGCGGTGTTCACCACGATCGTGCCGGGGGCATAATTGCCGTTGTACATGACGGTGGTGCGGGGGATCGGGCTCGCTCCGCCGCCGAGAAAGCCGGTGGAGCTGGTGCCCGTGAAGTCGATCATCCCCGCTGCAGACGCGTCGGCGGCGCCAGCCAGCAAGAGCGCGATTGCGGTGATCGGCGCGGCAAAAAACCGGATCATTGTTTCCCCCAACAAAAATCGATTCAACGGAAACCACAGGCCATATTTGCGGGCATTCCGCAAGCCACGGCCCCGTGAGGCAAACCTTCTTAACAGACGGGGCATCGTTAACGGATGGCGTTACCAAATCGGCAACAGCACCAATTTGTCGGAAAGCGTTAGCCAAGCGGGCGCATCGCCCTGCCGGGCAGGGCCGCTATGCCGGCTATTGCTTTGACGGGCCGAGCGAACAATGATTGATCGGATGGAACGTTGGAAATTGCCTGCGGGAGTCTTGGGATGAACGGTGCGGAAAGCCTGGTGCGGACGATGGTCAAGGGCGGGGTGGATGTCTGCTTCACCAACCCCGGTACCTCCGAGATGCATTTTGTCGCAGCGCTCGACCGCGTGCCGGGCATGCGGTGCGTGCTCGGCCTGTTCGAAGGCGTGGTGACGGGTGCCGCCGACGGCTATTTCCGCATGAAGGGCACGCCGGCCTCGACCCTGCTGCATCTCGGTCCCGGCCTCGCCAACGGACTTGCCAATCTGCACAACGCCAAGAAGGCCAATTCCGGCATCGTCAACATCGTCGGCCAGCATGCCGTCTACCACATCGACTACAACGCGCCGCTGACCTCCGACATCGAGGGCCTGGCCCGGCCGATGTCGTCCTGGGTCCGGACCTCGCCGAACTCCAAATCGGTCGCCGCCGACGGCGCCGCCGCGATCGCCGCCGCCAGAAGCGCCCCGCCGCAGATCGCGACCCTGATCCTGCCCGCCGACACCGCCTGGAACGAGGCCGACGGCGTCGCCGAGGTCCCGGCCGAGCAGCAGCGCGCCAGCTATTCGCCGCAGGCGGTCGAGCAGGCCGCAAAAATCCTGCACGGCGACGGCGAGGGCACGCTGCTACTGATGACCGGCAGCGCGCTCAGCGAGCAGGGCCTGGCCCTGGCCGAGCGCATCGCCGGCAAGACCGGCTGCACCGTGATGGGCCCGACCTTCCGTCCGAAGATGGCGCGCGGCCGCGGCCGCTTCTCGATCGACCGTATCCATTACGTCATCGAGCACGCGCTGCCGATGCTGGCCAAGTTCCGTCACATCGTGCTGGTCGAGGCCGACGATCCCGTCGCGTTCTTCGCCTATCCGAACAAGCCGAGCATGCTCAAGCCCGAGGGCTGCGAGGTGCATCGCATGACTTCCTGGGGCGAGAATTCGGTCGCCGCGCTGGAAGCGCTCGCCGGCGCCATCAAGGCCAGCGCCAAGGACGTCAAGCCGCAGACCTTGGCTGAGCTGGCCAAGCCGACCGGCGCGCTCACCTTCGCCTCGATCGCGCAGGCGATCGCATGCGCGATCCCCGAGAACGCGATCATGGTCGACGAGTCCTTGACCACCGGCCGCGGCTTCTTCCCGCCGACGGCGGCCGCCGCGCCGCACGACTGGCTGCAGAACATGGGCGGCTCGATCGGCTTCTCGACGCCGCTGTCGATCGGCGCCGCGATCGCCTGCCCGGAGCGCAAGGTCATCACCATGGTCGGTGACGGCAGTGCGATGTACACGATCCAGTCGCTGTGGACCCAGGCCCGCGAGAATCTCAACATCGTCACCATCGTGTTCGCCAACCGCATCTACCAGATCCTGCGCGGCGAGTTCGACAATGTCGGTGCCGGCGAGCCCGGCCAGCGCGCCAACGACATGCTCCGCCTCGACCGCCCGACGCTCGATTTCGTCGCGCTGGCCAAGGGCATGGGCGTGCCCGGCCGCGCCGTCACCAATGCCGACGAGTTCAACAAGGCGCTGGCGGAAGCCGTCGCCGAGCCGGGGCCGCGGCTGATCGAAGTCCAGATGTAGCGCGCAGACAGGGAGCGCCGAGGGCCCGGAGGCAAGATGCAGACCGAGCTGAACAAGGTGATCGCGGCGCTCAGGGACTTCTACGCCCACGAGGGATTCCTGTTCGAGAAGGACATCGGCGAGCGCGCGATCACGCATCGCTTCGCCGTCCATCTCGAGCGGCAGTTTTCAGGCTGGGCGGTCGATTGCAACTACGACCGGCTTGGCGAGCGCACGCTGCACCTGCCGCACGGCACGATCATCTCGACCGACGATCATCTGGGCAAGTCGATCTACCCCGACGTCGTCGTACATCAGCGCGAGATCCCGAACAATCTGCTCGCCGTCGAGGTCCGCAAGGCCAGCAATCACACCCCGCTCGAGCACGATCAGCACAAGCTGAAGGCGATGACCGATCCGCATGTCTGGTTCGCCTATTGGATCGGCGTGCTGCTCGTGCTGGACAAGCACGGCGTGACGTCCTCGGAAGTCTATGTCAGCGGCGTCTCCGATGAGCAGCAGTCGCGATGGTTCGCGGCCAGGCTCGAGGAGAGCGGTCGTGGGGCGATGAAATAGGGCGTCCACTGACCGCGTCAGAGGCGCGCGGATTTGCACAACTCGCGCGCCTCGAGGGCACATCACGGGCTTCGGCTGAACAACCGTTCAGAGCGGCCGCCAGCGACGCGGATGGTGCCGGTAGTAATCGTAGTCGTGATCGCAGTCGTCGTAACCGTAACCATGACCATAGTAGCCGGGAGAGCCGAGCACGATGGTTACACCACCCCCATGACGCGAGCCGCCGAACTCAAATGCGGAGGCGGAGGTTGGGGCCAAAGCGGCCGTGCCCAATAAGGCCGCGGCGACTGCAAGAAGTGAGAATTTGCGCAACATGGATCGTTCCTCTCTGATGGTTAGTCGATGTCATTATCGACCGTCGCAGCATGGACCATGCGACGACGCCCGACTGTGACTTCGGGCACGTTCGGTTTGCGCTCGGGACGCTGTTCATCCCATACCGTCGGGAAGACGTGAATCACGAGGCCGCTCGCATCACACGAGCGGCCCCTGCATTCTCTACCGTCGCGACCTCAATGCAGCGCAGCACCCCCGCCCAGCGCGTAGGTCACCAGATCCTTCAACTTGAAATCGGGGCCGGTCACCGGCGTCCAGTTCGGATCGAGCGACAGCACGGAGGAGGCGTCCCCGAACATCATGCCGAGGAAGACTTCGGCGACGATGCGTCCGCCGACCGGGCCGAGTTGCGGCGTGTTGACGCCGCCCCCTGGCGCACCCGTGGCCGGGACCGCGACGGCGGTCTTGAACTGGCGCGCTTCCGCGAGGATGTAGGTCCAGAGCGGGCAATTGCCCCTGAACACGCCGTTGGCAATCGATGCGATCGGAACTTGGGGGTCGCCGACCGGATCGGGATTGTTGACGGCACGGCCGATGATGATCTGCTCGTCGGTCAGCGGCGTCACCTGCATCGCCCTGGCGACCGCCTGGCCCGACGGCATGCCAAGCCGCCAGCCGCGTTCGAGATTGCGAAGCGCCAGTGACGACGGATTGGAGGCGACCTCCGGCGGCAGCTTGCGCAAGGGATCGACCAGCGATGTATCGATTCGATAGGCGAGCTGGAGCCGCCTCCTGTTGTCGGGGTTGGTGCTGTCGCCCTCGACGCCATAGGCGCGCGTGTCGATATCGATGAAACGTCCCCAGTCGATGGCGCGTCCCGGCCCCATGGCGCGGAAGCCCGTCAGCGCGTTGTTGTCGGGGTTGTTGGGGTCGGGGAATATCTGCAGCAGCATGTTGTCGGCGTCGTTCAGCCGATAGCCGGGCCGGATCATGGAGTGTCCGAGCCGGTAGGCCGCGACCGAAAACTCGACAGGCATGTATGGAAAGCTCTTCCAGTGATAGTAGGCGAGCTTGCTGCGATCGTAGCGCCCGCCGGTCTTGAGATCGTTCAGCACGGCGGCATTGACGATGCGCGGCAGGAAGTCGTTCAGCACGACGTATTGATAGTGGAAGCGCACGCGCTGCTGCACGTCCTGGAAGGAGAGCGTGTCATTGTCGTCGACCATGCGGTTGTGGAAGCGCAGCATCAGCCCCTGCAGCTGCGAGACGATGCTGTTCTCGTCGTTGCGGGGATCGCCGATCAGCGCACGGCCCTTGAATCGCGGCAGGTCGAAGCCATTGGATACGCCGGTGCCGGTCAAGGTCTCGCCGAGCAGGAACTTGCCGTTGTTGTCGTACATATAGGGTTGGTCGTTTGGTCCGCGTCCATAGAGATTGTCCAGGTCGAACGACGGCGTGCGGAAATCGACGAGGCCGTCCGGGTCCTGCTGCTTGGCCAGCGAGCTCACCGGATCGAAAGTGATGTCGTGATCGACGAACTGGCCGAAATAAGTGTAGAGCGCGGGAATTCCGCTCTCCTCGGCATCGGGGCCGTCCTTGGGCGGATCGAAATCGCCGACCATGTCGTCGGCGAGCGCGGCGAGATTTGCGATGTTGTCGGCCTCGTTCGGCCCGAATGTCGCCGGCGTCAGCGTGCGAAACATGCGGCCGAAGCGGCCTTGTGACAGCGGCGAACGGGTGGCGTTGAGACCGCGCGGCGTAGTGGCGTGACGACTGCTCATAAATGACCTCCATGAAAACTGACGACGGCAGGCAACTAAATCGAGAGGTGTTCGTCATAAGATATGCATGTGAGGGTAGATCGCGGAATTCGGCGTCGCTGTGCGCTGCTTCACACATTGCGCGATGTCGATCCGGCTCCATGAGCGAGCGTTGCGATCAAGCTGCGGATGCGCTTTGCAAATTTTTCTCGCCTCCACGCCGAATAACATTCTCGTCATCGATATATTCGACGCGAAGCAATGTCAGCCTGGCCGACCTATCAGGTGAAGCCGAGATCGTGGCGAGCCGCGCGGGTTGCCTCGCGCGTTGCGGACTCACCCGACACGTTGTCGTGCGCGTCTTGGCCTCGGAGCGTGCGCTGCGTTCGGCGTGCGCCTATGATGGCGCAAGCCGTCGTGGCAACGTGATCCCGGCCGCAGTTTGCAGCCCTGGTCTCGCCTATCCTCGGCGGACTTGCATGCGTCGATCCCGCGGGACGATTCCGTCATTGGGGATCAGGCATTTTGGAGTTCTGATGCAAAAGTCATATTTGCTGGTTGCGACCGCGGCACTGGCGCTCATCATGCAAACGCCGCTCGCGCTGGCGCAGACCGCCCCGGCTGCAGCGGGCACGCCGCCGACCGCCGAGACCACCGCGGCCCCTGCTGCGACCACTGCGCCGGCCGCGACCACAGACACATCGACCCCGCCGGCCGGCCCGAAGAAGAGCGCCGAGAAGAAGCCGAAGAAGAAGATGACGCGCCGGCAGGAGATCGATCATTCGATCGACACCGGTACCGTCCCTGCGCGCTATCGCAGCTCCGTGCCGAAGCAGTATCAGCAATATATTCCGTTCGAGAAGCAGTGACCGGTCGCACCGCGGCGCGAGGTGCTCCCCGCCTTGCGCCACGGTGAAACTGATCGGGAGCCATGCAGCAGCGAGGGCTCGATCTGATCGGCTGACCCTGTGGCAGTCCACGATGCCGGTGCTAGACTGGCGCCAGCCGGGGGGAAGCCGTGATGAGTGACGATGCAAAGGATGCTGGCCTGGTGGCCATGATCAGCAGCATCCTGGGAGGCAACAAGCGCGCAGAGGCCGCCAGCCCGCCGCCGCTTGTCGACGTCGCGCCGTCGGCGCCACCGGTCCCGGACGTGGCGCAAATCCCGGAGGCGGACTCTCCGAAGCTGCAGGAGCCATCCGATGAAGCCGTGCCGGCTCCGGCGCCGGTCGCGCCTGCCGCTCCATCCCTGACGCCGGACGGCAAGCGGCTGCTGCCGGCGGAGGCGATTGCCGAGCTCGTGCTCGGCGAACTGCGCAAGCTCGACGATTTTCCGGCGTCGGGCGTCTCCGTAACGGTCTATGGCTATCGGAACTGGAACGCGATGCTGACCTTCGCGCCGTTCTCGACCAGTTTCCAGAACGCGACCCGGTTCCGCCAGGCCTTGCCCGACCTCGTCTTCAAGCTGCGCCGTTTCGTCGAACTTGAGATATAAGGGATCGAGCGATTTGGTTTAATCGATCCGGGCCGAGAACTCGTAAGAACGCCGACGAAGCTTCGGCTACGTCGCATCGCAAGATGCGGCCCGGGTGAGGGGTTTCGGCCTCATGCTCCAACTCTGATACAGTCGCGTAAGACTGTTCGACAGGATTTTCGAATTGAGCGTCGCCTTTACCAAAGAAGAGAGCGCCGAGACCGCCTCCGAAACGTTGCTGCCGGATCGCCCGATCTCGCCGCATCCGAACCTCGTGACGGAAACGGGCCTGCAGGCCTTGCAGGCGCAGCTCCAGGCTGCGCGCGAAGCCTATGAGGCCGCGCAAGCGATCGACGACGTCAACGAGAAGCGCCGGCAGTCGGCGGTGCCCTTGCGCGATATCAGATACTTCGCCGAACGGCTGCGCACCGCGCAGCTCGTGGCTAGTCCAACGTCGAACGAGACGGTCGCCTTCGGCAGCACGGTGACCTTCAGCCGCACGGATGGCCGCGTGCAGACCTATCGCATCGTCGGTGAGGACGAAGCCGATCCGAAGGCCGGGTCGATCTCGTTCGTGTCGCCAGTCGCGAAGTCGCTGATGGGGAAGACGGTGGGCGACGTCGTGGGAGCTGGCGCGCAGGAGATCGAGATCTTGGCGATCGCGTAGAGGCACGGAGTAGAGTGTGCTGGAACGACAACCCAACGCGTGGTGACGATTCCTCCCAATCTATCGCGCTTGTGAGCAGGCTCACTCCCTCTGCGGAGGGGCTTGCTCGTCGTCCCGCTGACGCTCTTCCAGCCAATCAGCGAGGGTCTTGTATTCCCGCTCCATCTTCTTGAGTTCTGCTCTGGTCTCCTTATGCCCCGTCATGGCGGCTTGGAAGCGGCAGTCGCGCTCCAGAGCACGGTACTTGCGATGTGGCATTGTGACTCCCTTGTCACAAACGGAAGCCCCCCGCTTACTCGATATTTCTCGATCGCGAACTTAACTAGGTTAGTCGCTGCCGGTTTGGTCTTGCCTCCTCGATCTCCCGAGGGAACGGTTCTTGCGTCTTCCGGCCCAGGAATGTGTCAGGCGCGGGGCAGCGTCTCAGAACGTCCGCCGCTTTCCTGGCGAACTCACGTAAAAGCTCCAGGTTCTGAGCGTCCTGTTGGGACGGACGGCAAATTCCGCGCCGCAATACCATTGCTGCGTTCCTCGTCCTGTGCAGGCGGGAGCGCGCTTGGTCTCTCTGCCACCGGCGCCCACGGATCAGAGCCGTTGCCGATGATGTAAAAACAATACGCTTGATAGTCGAACTAGGACAGCACGTTCTTCAACCGGGCGCAGATCCGTGGTCGTTCGCAATACGGCCGTGATAGTGCTGGCTATCGCTGCGGCAAGGGCGCATGGTCGTGCCAGCCGCGGCACCGGTCGGGCTTCACTTGCGAAAGGCAGGCGTGCATGGCCACCCGCTCGCGGCGAGAAGCCGTCACGTTCAGGCGTCCATTCCGCATCCGCGGCATCGAGACCACTGTGCCGGTCGATAGGCTCAGTCGATCCTGCGAACTCGCAAGCCGCAGACGCGGGCATCGCCAATGACTGACCACACCGTCGATCTCGATAAGCACCGCGGCATGGCAGCGCAGAAGGCGACCGAGCTGCGCCGCGCACTGGCCGAGGTCGAAGCCAATGTCAGGGAGCTGCGCGAGCGCGAGGCCGACCTCGAGAACCGCATGATGACGGTGCCGGCCGGGTCCTGGGCCGAGGCCGCGACCAAGGCCCGCTATCTGCTCAACCTCTATGCTGCGAGCCTACCCGTCGAGGACACCCGCCATCGCGCACTGGTGGCTGCCCTGTTCGACGATTTCGCCCGGCTGTCGGAGGAAGGCTGAGGCGGACGCCGGGCACCTGCGTTCTCGACATGTGCCCCGCAACGACCGCGAAGGCGGGCATTGCTGCTGCAGGCGTGAAGAAGGGATCACGTAAGGGAGTAAGCCATGACATTGACCCGCGGCCGCTTTATCAGCCACGAATACGAGCGGATGATCGTCCGCTTCTCGATGCAGGACGGCACCAGAGAGATTCCTTGCGCGATCTCGACCTCCGCGATGGATTATCTCGAGCCTGGCCCGCAAGTCAGGCCCGAGCAGCGGGAAGCACAGTTCACCCGCCTGCGGGACCGCATCGAAGCACGGGCGGCGAGCAAATACAGCGCGACGGAGTTCGAGGGCATTCCGCCCGGGATCGTGCTGCGCGGGATCGATTTCAGGCCGTAGGAGCTTTGATCTCCGGCAAAGGCGGTTTGCGCTCGAAGGGTTTCTTTTTCGGTGGCGCCGGCAACAATCCCTCCCGGATCGCCTGCTTGCGAGCGAGCTTGCGCGCGCGGCGAATGGCTTCGGATTTTTCGCGCGCCTTTCTCTCCGACGGCTTCTCGTAGGAGCGCCGCTGCTTCATCTCCCGGAAGACGCCTTCGCGCTGCATCTTCTTCTTGAGAACACGAAGAGCCTGCTCAACGTTGTTGTCTCTGACGACGACCTGCATTGATGTTTCTCGCTTGAGGCTGCAGATGCGACAGGTCCTGCAAGCAGCCGATTGCGCAGGAGCTTCAGTGCGAATTTTTCAGGATGGCGGCCGCGACTTCAGTCGACAGCTCCGGGCCGGCCGAAGTGCTTTCACCGGCGACGCAGTCTGGTGCGCTCACGTGAACACTCTCGCACGGACAAGTCAATCGATAACGCCTGCGACCATTTCGGCAGATCCGATGGCAACGACCAGCCGAAAACAAATCGGCTTCCGCCCTTGTAAAAGAACGGGCGCGGTGTATATTGTGTTTGTTCGATCAGCCGCTGTGCCTTGTTGAATGCGCCCGCGGGCTCCTTTTCCAAAGACATCGACGAAGTTGAAAATGTCCGCGTGATTGTCGCGCGGCGTAGATGCGCTCGTGCGCTTTGGAGAAGATAATGACGACAGGTACCGTGAAGTGGTTCAACGGCCAAAAGGGCTTTGGATTCATTCAGCCGAACGACGGCAGCAATGATGTGTTCGTTCACATCAGCGCCGTCGAACGCGCCGGCCTTTCGGGTCTTGCAGAAGGCCAGCAGGTCAATTTCGAGACCAAGACCGACAAGATGCGAGGCAAGGTCAGCGCCGAGAATCTCTCGCTGGCTTGATATCGTGGCGCCGTTTCACGGATGTACTGAAACGGCCACTTGGCCCGCTCGATCCCTGGATTGAGCGGGTTTCGTCGCGTGCAAAACGGAGTGACGCATGAGTGCCAGGAAAACGGCCGAGCTGTCACCCGAGGGCATCGCGCGTTCCGATCGTAAGCGCCTCGCCGCAGAAGACGGCGTGCGCGCACTGGCAGATGTCGAAAAGCAGGCCATCGAAGTGCGCAAGAACATGGCGCGGCTTCGAGCGATCCGCGAGGCCAGGGAACGCGAGAAGGAGGCGGCTGAAGCAGCTCTCCACGCCGCGCTGCCTGTACCTGCGGCCAAGAAGCGTACAAGGAAAACCGCACGATAGCCGTCTTCAGCGTCGTCGCAGCAATTCGAAGGTGCCGATCCCATTCCGGAGAGTGCAGCTCGTGCGCAGAGTCAAATCGGACCACGGAACCATCACTTTCTTCGTAGCGTTCGGCGCTAGCAGGCAGATGTGCCGACTTGCGACGACCTTCGACACACAGAAGCAGGCGTTCAGCTATTTCCAGAAGCATCGAACGGAGTTCGAACATATGGCGCGCAGGCGCCTTGCGTCGGGGGAGCTCGAAGATGGCATCGTCGTGCTTTCGATGCTTTGAACGGGTCGATCAGCTATTCTGCGAAGGTCAATGAATCGGCGGACATCTTAACCGGACGAACGTCGCTTTCAGGACGGGGCCACCCGCATCCCGAACTTCGATAGCAAGTCCTCGCTGCTGGCGAACGGTTGGAGCTCTCTGGCAATATCGGCAAGAGAGATCGCCGCTTCGATCTCCGCGGCCCTTGATTGGACAAATCCAGACCTTCTTCGTCCAGACGAGCGCCTCACTGTCGCGTATCTCGAAGTAGAATCGCGACAACTACCGCGTCCTGTCGGGTGGGCTTTTCTGTCGGGCATCCCGTGCCAGGCGTTCGGCTTTCAGCCGTTCCCTGTTCGCGTGGAAAGCCTGTTGTGCCTTCTCGTAGTCGGTCGCGACTTTTTGCGGGGCCAGCTTGAAATAATTGTCCGCCGCCTTGGCGGCAGGCGATCGAAATTGCTGTCTCATCGCTTGTCCTTTCTATCAGTCGTGATTCGAAGTCCTCCTGTGTTGGAAACTTCCGGATTGGTTAGCTCCGTCCCTGACCAACCTGCTGCGTTTGGGCCGATCAATTCGCACACGGCCGAACTCTTCGGGGCCGTCGAGTAAATCGCGCTTTCGGCTCGCCCGAGTATCTGCCGTCGTCGTTGCGTCGCCCACCCGGTCGATCGTATCGCCAGCCAGTTTCCTGGCGCGTCGTGTCTGCCGATCGTGGTCGGTGTCCGATGCGAGTCCCAGCTCCACGAGGCGGCCTATCGCTTCGGTCAGGCTCGAGACGTCGTTCCGACGAGCCATCCACGCCGTGATGGCTCTCGACAGAGATTGCGAGGGACGAAAGCAAACAGTGTGAGCAGGATTACCGCTGTTTTTCGGTTTTTTCATCGAACCCAGCAGTTGCAGGATATGGCCTGACCGGGGCTTGGCACCAGTCGCAAGGTCAACCGCCGATCTTCTGATGGGTTCCTCAAATAACGGCCGTGAGAGCCGGGGAGGGGAGCGAAGAGCGGGGCGGACCGAGCCGGGCAATGTAGCTCTCTCAGGAAGCACGATGCTCGTGCGCTTGGCTGTGCTGTCTTAACCGAGGAGCTCGGCGTCGGCGACGCGATTCTTTGCAGCCATGGCTGCCGGCGTGCCTCGCCCCCGTCGCCAGGTCGAGCTCGCCTGCAGCTGACCGATCGTAAAATTTGTTTGACCAAATGGTAAAAAATGGCATGCTGCTTGCTTGTTGAATCGGAGTGTTCAGCAAGGAGCCGAATGAATGAGCGGATCGCATTCCACCCCGCCTGTTGTCGTCATCACGGGCGCCCATCCGAAGCTTTACAACCATGACCTCGCGCCGACCGCGCGCGAAGGCAAGACTTGGGGCGCATTCAGCATCTTTGCGATGTGGATGTCCGACGTCCATTCGGTGGGCGGCTACACTTTCGCGGCAAGCCTGTTCTTCCTGGGCCTCACCGGCTGGCAAGTGCTCCTGTCGATGGTGGTCGGCATCTCTGCAGTCTACGTCCTGATGAATCTGATCGGCCGTCCCTCGCTGAAATATGGCGTGCCTTTTCCGGTGGTTGCACGCATGTCGTTCGGTGTCATGGGCGCCAACCTCGCTGCCTGTTTGCGCGGCATCGTGGGCATCGTGTGGTATGGCGTGCAAACCTATTTCGCATCCAAGGCCGTTCAGGTTCTCGTCCTGACCTGGTTTCCGGGAGCGGTCTCGTTGACGCATGACAGCATCGCCGGCCTTTCGACGCTCGGCTGGCTGAGCTTCGGCTTCATGTGGGTGTTTCAGCTCCTGATCTTCCTGAATGGCATGGAAACCATCCGGAAGTTCATCGATTTCTGCGGCCCGGTCGTTTACGTCGTGATGTTCGCGCTGGCGATCTGGATCCTGGCGCAAACCGGCACCTCCAGTCTCGACTTGCAACTCAGTCCCCCTGCCGGCGGAGCGATGGCCGGTCATATGGCGAATGCTGCGATGCTGATCGTGGCCTACTTCGCGGCGCTGTTGCTGAATTTCGGTGACTTCTCGCGCTTTGCCAGCGACGAGAAGGCAATGAAGCTCGGCAACTTTCTCGGGCTGCCGGTCAATTTCATCGTATTCGCGGTCATTACGGTCATCGTGACCTCAGGCACTGTGCAGGTCTTCGGCGAGGCGATCATGGACCCGGTCTTGATTGTCGAGAAAATCGGCAACCCATGGATCGTCGCCTTGGGGTCAATCACCTTCATCGTCGCAACGATGGGCATCAACATCGTCGCCAATTTCGTCTCTCCCGCCTACGACATCTCAAATCTCAGTCCGGAACGCATCAATTTCCGGACCGGTGGGCTCATCACCTCGATCCTGTCGGTCATGGTCTGTCCCTGGCTGTTCGTGTCGAGCCCGCAAGCGATTACGATTTTTGTGGGCATATTCGGAGCTGTTCTCGGCCCGATGTTCGGCATCATGGTGAGCGATTACTATCTGGTGCGGAAGCAGCACGTCGTGGTCGAGGATCTCTACAGCATGTCGCCCTTCGGTTCGCTGTACTTCGAGAACGGGTGGAATCGCAGAGCGCTGGTCGCTTTGGTCTTGTCCGGTGCGGCCTCGATCGGACTCGCCTTGCTCGGTGCCTACAAAGTCATTCCCAACGTCGGCGACTGGGGCTGGTTGGTCGGTGCAGGTCTCGGAGCTGTGCTGCACCTCGCGCTCATGTCGCGCGAGACGCGCGTTGCGTCCGTGCCAGCGGAGTGACGGCCGGCGTCACAAGGGCGGTCTTGTTTCAGGACCGCCCGGACGTCACCTCCCATTGCCTTCGTTCGGCGGAGATATCGGTCGGGAGCGGCAGTGCGGCATGGAAGCGCCGGAAACCGAGTTGATCGACGTCGAGGGCAGAGCGCCGATGGCCGTTGCTCCAGAATAGATGCGCGGCGAAAGCCAGAGCTCCGAGGATGGCCGGGGCGGCGAGATAGGGGAGCAGGCGCCTCATTCGTTCACGTCCTCATCGACAGGGGCAATGTCCCTTCCGGCTGGTCCGGTAGCAGGAACACTTCGGATCGCACTCCAGTATAAAACGATCGTTCAAGAGTCTATAACGATCGGTCAAAAAGCGGAAAGCGCGCTGCGAGGGTTAAAATGCAAAAAGGTGGAAATTGGTGTAGGCGGACGCGCTTGACGGCGCAGGCGCGCTGACGATTGCCCAGTCAATAGGCAGGGTGACCCGCAAGGTGCTGCGATACCGGGCTCAGGAGCAGATGCTTTCGGACGCGGACAATTGCCGCTGAGGGTGAGGCACTCAGTCGCCCTTCCTGCTCGGCGCGGCCGCGCCACCGGACAAACCAAGCCCACCGAGCACGAGCTGGACGATCGTGGCCTTGGCTGCTTCGTAGTCGGCCTCTTCGAGCTGCCGCTTGCGTTTCATGATGGCCATCTGGCTGGAAAAATCGGCGTAAGCCTGGGTCATGGCCCAAATACAAAAGAACAGATCGGCAGCGCTGACCGGCCGGACGGCGCCGCGCGCGGCCAATGTGTCGATGGTCTTGACCTTCTCGTGCAGCAGCGGTGTCGAGACCTTCTCGATGAAGTTGCCGATGAATGGCGCTCCGCTGATGATCTCGTTGGCATAAATCCGCGAGAGATGCGGGTGATCGCGGGAGAAATCCACCTTCCTGTGGATGTAGCGCACGAGAACGGTTTCCAGATCGGTTGTGGCGTCGAGAGACTCCATGTCTCGCGCCCATTTGTTCATCGCGCGTTCGAGTATCGCGCGATACAGATCCTCCTTGTCCTCGAAGTAGTAGTAGATATGAGCTTTCGCCACGGACGCCTTCTTGGCGATGAGGGCCGTTGTTGCTCCGCGGAAGCCGAAATGTCCGAACACGAACTCGGCTGCATCGAGAATCTGTTCCTCGATGTCGGCCGGCGCGGCGGCCCTGCGTCCACCTTTCGGCGCGCGGCGGATGCGAAAGTGCGATTTGGTGGTTGCGTCCGCCGCCATGGCATTTTCCCGAATATGGCCGCTCGAGCGGCAGACTGGGCCCAGTGCCGTTCAGGTACATCAAGGCTCCCCAGCATGCAATTGGCGGTCCGTCGCCATGCCGACGAAAGACTGCTCAACATGGATGACGCTTGGCCTGCACCGATGGCCGAGAGATCGCCGACACGCGGCCGGGGATGCTGCCATCATGCCCCTGTTTTGCCCGACGGAGCAAGTCATTTTCGGAAAAGTCGTAACACATTGATCCGACGGACGTCGGCTACTGTGCATGGGGTTGTTTTCGAGAATTCGGTCGGAGCGGGAGCAAGACGCCGGAGTCCGTCGACGCTCTTCGAGCCATGCCGGACGCGCTTCGCCATCATTGGGCGGGGCTACGCCACGCGAAGCCTCTTGGCGAAGCGTGGTGGGCGCACAAGGGATCGAACCTTGGACCTCTCCCGTGTGAACCACAATCTGTAGACCGCGGCCAACCAAATTCCGCCATAGTAAAATTAGAGAAAGCGCTGCCGTATAGGGGCAATTGTCCATATGCGACCACAGTGGGCCAAAGTTTGAAATCCCATATCTTGTATGCCCCCGCTGTGCCCTTCGTGAACTTTCCCGGTGGGCACACTAGAATCGGAACATGGAGCGAACGGGTGGTGGGCGGCGTGTAACGGGGCAAGGAGAGGGCAGGGACGATGGAAGCGAGCGACAAAGGCCTCAGTGCTGGAGTGACGACGAACTACTTGAGGCTCACCGACGCGGCGATCCGCGCGGCCACGCTGCCATCGGGCAAGTCCCAGCACTATCTGCACGACACCGAGCAGCCTGGGCTTGCGATCAGGATGCGCGCAACTGGCGGCCGGACTTGGGTCTACCTGTTCACCAAGCCTGGGGCGAGGGGCACGCAGCGCAAGACGCTGGGTGCATGGCCCAAGTTCAATGAAAAGGCCGCGCGCCAGGCCGCCACCATCGCCGCCGGCGAGGTGGCCAAGGGGGGCGATCCGAATGACGCCAAGCGCGAGGCCAAACGGCAACAGCTGGCCGAGCGGGAGTGCATCACGCTGGCGAACCTGATCGTTGAGGACGGCCCTTACGAAACATCGCTGACTGGACGCCAAGTCGTCAATTGGAAGCCAGCGATGTCGGCGCTCAGGCGCGGTCTCAAGGCTCATCTCGATCTCGCCATCGGCGACCTGACGCGGCGGCAAATCATGGCGGCGGTCGACAAGATCGCCAAGACCGGCAAGCGCGGTGCAGCCAAGGACTTGCGCAAGCATGTGCACACCTTCCTCGAGTGGTGTGTCGGTGAAGGTTACGTCGAGCACAACGTGCTTGCCGGCTATCGCGCGCCTAAGGAAACCCGGGCGCAGCGGCTCGGACGTCGCACCAAGGGGCGGGCGCTGACCGATGAGGAGATCATTAAGGTCTGGCAGGCGGCCGGCAAGCTCGGAGCTTTTGGATTATTGACGCGCATGTGTTTGCTCAGTGGCCCGCGCCGCAGCGAGCCAACCATGATCCAGTGGCAGAAGCACATCATGGATGACCGCGTCACC
>Ga0102590_1001837_pt1 | contig 28604 bp, 27 predicted proteins | sample AraplaMF_Col_mMF_FD_76859 | JGI IMG/M metagenome (GOLD analysis project Ga0102590, IMG submission 76859) | Arabidopsis root microbial communities from the University of North Carolina, USA - plate scrape MF_Col_mMF | ecosystem: Host-associated > Plants > Roots > Endosphere | place: USA... | reverse complement strand
CCCTCCGTGTTTGTGCCTAAACACTATCAAGTCAGTCGTATAATGAAACAAAGGTTCTTCCGGTTCCGGCACTACCGTTAGAATGTCATTCCATTTAAGGGGTAATTTGGAAATGGACGTGCCGAAGTTGGCCGCGGCCAATTGGTCGCATGGGCCGCTGCCCCGCCGCAGGGCCGTGTTTTTTTGGTCACAGTTCCTCCACGAAAACGACATGGTGATGCAGATTTTTGCCAAGATTTTGCCGCGATGGCACTTGTGGATTCCTATATGGCGTCCGTTGCGGTCGTATTCGCCGACCGCAACGCGGGGGCAACCCTTGAAGTGCGCCTCGCATTCCAAACCTCTTTAGGGCCATTCAAAATGAATATCAGAACTGTCCTTTTTGCCTCCGTTGCCGCCCTTGCCGCGGCCTCCGGAGCCCGCGCAGCCGACGCCATCGTGGCGGCGGAACCCGAGCCCGTGGAATATGTTCGCGTTTGCGACGCCTACGGTACCGGCTATTTTTATATTCCGGGGACGGAAACATGCCTTTCGATCAGCGGTTACATCCGTACCGAAGTGCGTTTCGGTGACCATATTTCCGGCGACTCCGACGTAGACTTCTGGACCCGCGGTCAGGTCACCTTCCAGGCCAAGAACGACACCGAGTACGGCACACTCACCGGCGTCATCACGCTGCGTTACAATGTCGACAATGCCTCCGACCAGGAAGCATTGCTCGATGAAGGCTACATCGACATTGCCGGTTTCCGCGTCGGTAAGCTGTATAGCTGGTGGGATGACGACATGAGCGGCGAGACCGATACGCTCGCCAGCAACGAGACGACGCACAACTCGATCCGTTATCAGTACGAGAACGGCGCTTTCGCGGCCGGCATTTCGGTCGACGAGCTGGAAGAAGACTACGCCACCAAGCCGGGCGAAGGCCCGAACAACTTTGGTGTCGCAGGCCAGGTCTCCTACAAGGCCGGCGCCATCAGCGCTTACCTGCTTGCTGGTTATGACACCGACACCAGCGAAGTCGCTGTCCGCGGTATCGTCTATGCCGACATCGGCCCGGGCACGCTCGGCATTGCCGGCGTATGGGCAAGCGGCGCCAACTACTACTACGAAGAATCCGAATGGACGATCGCAGCAGAGTACGCCCTGAAGATCAACGACAAGTGGAAGATCACTCCCGGCTTCCAGTACTTCGAAAACATCGCTCTCGAGGCTGACGGCAACGGCTTCACCGGCGGCAGTGCCTACACGACCGGTGTCACGATCGACTACCAGATCGTCGAAGACCTGCGTACGAAGCTCAGCGTGCAATATCACGATGAGGACGAAGGCGACGACGAGGTGTTCGGCTTCCTGCGCTTCCAGCGCGATTTCTAAGATCGTCTCTTTGCAGACGAGTGAGGCGCGACCTTCGGGCCGCGCCTTTTTTAATTTAGAACAATGCCGTCACACCCGTGAATCGGCGATGAAATCGGAATAAAACTCGTCAACCGTCCTTGCCTTGCGCATGGCGGCGAGCGCGCCATCCGTTTGCAGCCGCCTGGCAATGGCGGAAAGCACGTTCAGATATTCGCCACGATTATTTTCTCCGAAGAGCAGCACGAAGGCTATGTCGGTCGGGATATCGTCGATCGCCTCGAAATCCAGCGGCTGGGCGAAGCGGATGAGAAGGCCGCGCGGGCTGGTCATGCCGTCGATCGCCGCATGCGGGATGGCGATACCATTGCCGATGCCTGTCGAGCCGAGCTTCTCACGCGCTTCGAGCGCCTTCAGGATGGTCTGGCCATCGACGGAGAAAGCCTTCGCGGCCTTGTCGGCTATGGTCTGCAGCGCGCGCCATTTGGTCGGCGCCGACACGCCGATGAAGGTGTGTTCCGGCCGGATGATGTTGGTAAGGTTCATGTCATTCTCGATACTGTTCGGGCAGCGGGAGGGAAGGGATGTCAATCCGGTTCCCTGAGCCGGTAGCCAACGCCGGTCTCGGTGGTGATATAGTGCGGCTGGTCCGGAATCTGCTCAACCTTTTGCCGCAGTTGCCGAACGTAGACGCGCAGATACTGCACATCCGCCGCCGGCCCCCATACCTGTTTTAGAAGAAACTGGTGTGTCAGCACCTTGCCGGCATGCTGAGCGAGCACGCGCAGGATGTCGTATTCCTTCGGCGACAGTTTTATTTCCTGGCCGTCGACCTTGACGATGCGCTTGACGAGATCGATAGACAGCCCGCCGGTCTGGAAGATTGCCTTTTCGCCCTGTTGCTGCAGGCGGTGGCGCAGCGCCACGCGGATGCGGGCGCCAAGCTCGTTGATGCCGAAGGGCTTGGTGACGTAATCGTCGGCGCCGCTTTCCAGCGCCTTGACGATACCGGCCTCGTCGGTGCGGCTGGACAGAATGACGACCGGCATGGAAAGCCCTTCGTCGCGCCACGACTGCAGCAGGTCGTGGCCGGGGGTGTCGGGCAGGCCGAGGTCGAGCACGATGAGATCGGGCATGTCATCGGCGACCGACTGACGGGCAGCGCTAGCGTTTGCCGCCTCGCGCACCTCGTAGCCCTGCGCGGTCAGGCCGACGCGGAGCAACTTGCGGATCGGAGGCTCGTCGTCGACGACGAGGATTTTAACGGCTGAACCGGTCATCGGAGTTCATCCAGTTTCGGAATGTCGTTGGGTTTCGGCAGGCGGATGGTGAAGACGGCGCCCGGACGGCCCGTCCGGTTGCCGGCGGTGATCGTGCCACCCATCGCCTCGATGAAGCCGCGGCAGATGGAAAGGCCAAGCCCGGTGCCGGCGCGCACCTGATCGCCCTTGCGGACGCGGTAGAAGGTATCGAAGACGCGGTTAAGATCGGCCGGCGGAATGCCTGGGCCTTCGTCCGAAATCTGCAGGACGACGTTGTCGGCATCGGCCCAGCCCTCGATATGGATCACCGATCCCCCGGGCGCGTATTTCGCGGCATTGTCGAGCAGGTTGAAGATCACCTGCTCGAACAGGACAGGATCGACGCGCACCATCGGCAGGTCGGCGGGAATGTTCATCTCGGTCTTGTGGCCGTCGAGGATCTTGGCGGCACGGCGCAGCGCGCTGCCGACGATATCGCCGGCATAATGCAGCGCATAGTTCGGCTCCATCGCACCGGATTCGATCTTGGTCATGTCGAGCAGGTTGGCGATGAAGCGATTGAGGCGTTCGGATTCGTCGACGACGGTCGACAGCAGGTCGCTGCGGTCCTCCTCCGACATCGAGGCGAAATAGTCGCGCAGTGTGCCGGCGGCGCCGAGGATGGCGGCAAGCGGTGTCTTCAGGTCGTGGGAGATCGAAGTCAGTAGGGCCGAGCGCAGCCGGTCTGCTTCTGCCCCAAGTCTTGCCCGGTCGACATCGGCGACGAGCTGGACGCGTTCGATGGCAAGGGCCGCCTGGTCGGCCAGCGCATCGAGCAGCCGCTGCTGTTCGGGCGTCAGCAATGGTCCGTCGCGGCGGTCACTGTCGAGGCCGATGACACCGACGGCGGTGCGCCCGGTTCTCAGCGGCACATAGAGGCGTTTGGCGCCGGGCAGGGTGTCGGCGCCGCGGCCGGCGGCGTGATTGTGCTCCCAGGCCCAGCGGGCGGCGGCGATATCGGCATCGTCGAGCGTATCATCAGGCGGATAACCGGCCTTGACGGCGATGGTACCGTCTTCCGGCAGCAGTAGCACGACGCGGACCTTCAGCATCGAGGCGAGCTGGAAGGCGGTCGCCCAGAGCACGTCGTCGAGCGTGCCGGTGCCGGCGAGCTTTTTCGAGAAGAGATAGAGATCTTCCGTCGTCCGCGCCCGCTGGCGGGCAGCGGCGGCCTGGCGCTGGACGGTCGCGGTCAGGTTGCTGGCGATGATGGCGACGCCCAGGAAGAAGAAGAGCGCAAGCACGCTTTCCGGATCGCTGATCGTCAGCGTGTAGCGCGGCGGCAGGAAGAAGAAGTTGAAAGACAGCGCGCTGAGGATGCAGCTGTAAAGGGCCGGCCGCAGGCCGTGGAGGACGGCTGAGGTCAGCACGGCCATCAGGAAGACGAGGGCGAGGTTGCGTACGTCGAGCACCTGGTCGAGCACGACGCTGACGCCGAGCGCGATGGCAACATAAAAGGTTGCCAGCAGGTAGGCCCTGAAATCCAGTTGCGGCGCGGTGGCCGCCGCCCTGACGCCGCGCGCGGTGGTGCCGTCCTTCTCACTGCCTGAAATCACATGGACGCTGATCTCGCCGGTCTTGCGGATCAGCTCGTCGGTGATCGAGCGGCTCCACCAGTCGCGCCATGTCGGCTTCTTCGGGGCGCCGATGACGATATGGGTGACGTTGTTGGCGGTGGCGTGGCGGACAAGCTCTTCGGCGACTTCGCGGCCGGGAAGGGTGATCGCTTCGCCGCCGAGCTGCTCGGCAAGTCGCAACGTGGCGGCGACGGTATCGCGCTCGGCTTCGTTCAGATTGATCGATCGGTTGGTCTCGATATAGACGGCAGCCCAAGGCGCGCGCAGCCGCGAGGCCATACGGGCAGCATAACGCACCAGCGAGGCGGAGCGCGGATGGTGGTCGACCGAGACGAGAACGCGTTCGCCCGCCGCCCAGGGGCCGGATATGGCATGGGCCTGCATATGCGTGAGCAGCTGGTCGTCGACGCGCTGTGCGGTCTTGCGCAGCGCAAGCTCTCGCAGCGCCGTCAGGTTGCCGGGGGTGAAATAGTTGGTCAGCGCCCGCTCGGCCGTGCGCGGCATGTAGACCTTGCCGTCATGGAGGCGCTTGATCAGATCATCCGGCGTCAGGTCGATGATCTCTATGTCGTCGGCGAGGTCGATGATCGAGTCCGGCACTGTCTCGCGCACACGGATGCGGGTGATCTGCGAGACGACGTCGTTCAGGCTCTCGACATGCTGGATGTTCAGCGTCGTATAGACATCGATGCCGCGATCGAGCAATTCCTTGACGTCGAGGTAGCGCTTCGGATGGCGGCTGCCCTCGGCATTGGTATGGGCTAGTTCGTCGACCAGCACCAGATCAGGCCGGCGGGCGAGGATGCCGTCGAGATCCATTTCCTCGAGCGGCCGGCCCTTGTAGCTGATTTCGACGCGGGGGATGATCTCGAAGCCGGCAAGGAGCGCCTCGGTCTCCTTGCGGCCGTGGGTCTCGACGACGCCGATGACGACATCGAGACCGTCGGCGATCTTGGCACGGCCGGAGACGAGCATCTCGTAGGTCTTGCCGACGCCGGGCGCGGCACCCAGAAAGATCTTCAGACGGCCGCGTGTCTCCGCCCGGGCTTTTTCGAGAAGCGCATCGGGCGAGGGCCTGCCGGCCTGGTCGCGATTGTCGTCTGGCATGCGTATGGTCTTTCTGCAGATGGCTGGCGAAGACGGGCTACATCACCCTATCCCTCGCCCCTGTGACGAGCGCAGGGATGAGGGAAGGAAAGGGGCGCCCAGCCTGCCAGAGTCACTGAGTCATAGAAGCATCAAGGCTCTGGTTCAACGCCAGAACATTGACTGTAGGTTCGCCGAGAATGCCGAGTTCGCGGCCTTGAACGGCACCGTCGACCAACGCCTTGACCTTGGCCTCGTCGATAGCACGCGCTTTGGCGACGCGCTGCACCTGGAAGTAAGCGGCCTCCGGGGAGATATGGGGATCGAGGCCGCTGCCCGAAGCGGTGACCAGGTCGGCGGGCACCTCCGCATTCGGGTTTGCCGCCTTGGCCGCGTCGTAGTCGCCCTTGACGCGGTCGATCAGCTTCTGGCTGGTCGGGCCGAGGTTCGAGCCGCTGGAGGCGGCCGCATTGTAGCCGTCGCCGGCGGCCGAGGGACGGCCGTGGAAATACTTGTCGCTGGTGAAGGTCTGGCCGATCAGCGTCGAGCCGATCACCTGGCCGTTCTTCTCGATCAGGCTGCCGTTCGCCTGGGTCGGGAACAGGGCCTGGGCGGCACCCGTCATGGCGAGCGGGTAGAGAAGGCCGGTGATGGCGGTGGTGGCGACGATCATGACGACCGCCGGACGAAGTTCTTTCAACATTGTTCTTACTCCTTGGAGCGTTTCAGGCCAATTTTGTTAGGCCAGGCCGAGGGCTGCGACGGCCATGTCGATCGCCTTGATGCCGATGAAGGGGACGATGATGCCGCCGGCGCCGTAGATCAGCAGGTTGCGCGACAGCAGCGCGCCGGCGCCGATCGGACGGTAGCGGACACCCTTCAGCGACAGCGGGATCAGTGCGATGATGATCAGCGCGTTGAAGATGATCGCCGAAAGGATGGCGCTTTGCGGCGTCGAAAGCCCCATGACGTTCAGGATGCCGAGCTGCGGGTAAAAGGTCAGGAACATCGCCGGGATGATGGCGAAGTACTTGGCGATGTCATTGGCGATCGAGAAGGTCGTCAGCGCGCCGCGCGTCATCAACAGCTGCTTGCCGATTTCGACGATCTCGATGAGCTTCGTCGGGTCGCTGTCGAGGTCGACCATGTTGCCGGCCTCGCGGGCAGCGACCGTGCCGGTGTTCATGGCGACGCCGACATCGGCCTGGGCGAGCGCCGGCGCATCGTTGGTGCCGTCGCCGCACATGGCGACGAGCTTGCCCTTCGACTGTTCCTCGCGCATCAGCGCCAGCTTCATTTCCGGCGTTGCCTGGGCAAGGAAGTCGTCGACGCCGGCTTCGGCGGCGATGGCGGCTGCCGTCAGCGGGTTATCGCCAGTGATCATCACGGTGCGGATGCCCATGCGGCGCAGCTCGGTGAAGCGTTCGCGGATGCCGCCCTTGACGATGTCCTTCAACTGGATGACGCCAAGCAGCTTGCCGTCGCGGGCAACGGCCAGCGGCGTGCCGCCAGCCTTGGCGACCTCGTCTGATATCGACTGCAGTTCGCGCACGACCTCGCTGCCGTTCTTCGAGGATGCGTCGCCGTTGACATAGGCCAGCACGGCATCGACTGCGCCTTTGCGGATCGAAGCGCCTTCGAGATCGACGCCGCTCATGCGGGTCTGGGCGGTGAAGGGCACGAAGGTCGCCTTGAGGCTCGCCATGTCGCGGCCGCGAATCGCATATTTTTCCTTGGCGAGCACGACGATGGAGCGGCCTTCCGGGGTTTCGTCGGCAAGCGAGGCGAGCTGGGCGGCGTCGGCGAGATCCTGTTCGGAAACGCCGCGAACCGGGCGGAAGGTCGTCGCCTGGCGATTGCCGAGGGTGATCGTACCGGTCTTGTCGAGCAGCAGCGTATCGACGTCGCCGGCGGCTTCGACCGCACGGCCGGACATGGCGAGCACGTTGAAGCGGACGAGGCGGTCCATGCCGGCAATGCCGATCGCCGACAGCAGCGCACCGATCGTCGTCGGGATCAGCGTGACGAAGAGGGCGACGAGCACGATGATCGGGATCGAGCCGCCGGCATAGATGGCAAAGCTCGGGATCGTCGCGGTGGCGAGCACGAAGATCAGCGTCATACCGGCAAGCAGGATGTTGAGCGCAATCTCGTTCGGAGTCTTCTGGCGTTCGGCACCTTCGACGAGCGCGATCATCCGGTCGAGGAAGGTCGAGCCGGCAGCGGCGGTGATGCGGACGCGGATCCAGTCGGACAGCACCTGTGTGCCGCCTGTTACCGCCGAGCGGTCGCCGCCGGATTCGCGGATGACCGGCGCGGATTCGCCTGTGATCGCCGCTTCGTTGACGGAGGCCACACCTTCGATGACTTCACCGTCCGACGGGATGATGTCGCCGGCCTCGACGAGCACGAGGTCGCCGACCTTGAGGCTGGTGCCCGGCACCATGCGGTAGCCGCTGCCATTATTGGCGGTGAGCAGCTTCGCCTGGGTTTCGGTGCGCGCCTTGCGCAGCGAATCCGCCTGCGCCTTGCCGCGACCTTCGGCAACGGCCTCGGCGAAATTGGCAAACAGCACGGTGAACCAGAGCCAAAGATTGATCTGGAACGAGAAGCCGAGGTTGCCGTTGCCCGCCACGAGATCGCGCAGGAAGAGGATGGTGGTCAGCACCGAGACCGTGGCCACGACGAACATGACCGGGTTTCTGGCGAGTGCCCGGGGGTTGAGCTTCTTGAAAGCGGCACCCACGGCCGGAATGAGGATGCGAGAATCCATGATGCTCGCGGATTTTGCCTGGCTCATAAGAGACTCCAGCTTTGAAACGAGGATGGCGAACCGGAAGCCGGTCAGCCCTGTAGGATTTTGAATATGGCGGCGATGACGAGGAGGCCTGCCATCATCACCAGGATGATGTCGGAGGCTTGGGGTCTCGGGCCATTCCCACGTCCCGGCGCACCAGGACGTGAGTGGAAGGCGTTGCGAAGCCTGTGACGGAGGATCATGGCATCACCTCAAAAGGTCTGGCCGGCGATCATGACCAGGTGCTCGACGACGGGGCCAAGGGCCAACGCCGGGAAGAAGGTAAGGCCGCCGACGATCAGGATCGTGCCGACGAGAAGGCCGACGAAGAGCGGACCGTCCGTCGGAAAGGTGCCCGCCGAGGCCGGAACCGACTTCTTGGCGATCAGCGAGCCGGCGATTGCAAGCGCCGGAATGATGACCAGGAAGCGGCCCATCAGCATACCGAGGCCAAGGGTTATGTTGTACCAGGGCGTATTGCCCGTCAGGCCGCCGAAAGCCGAGCCGTTGTTCGCTGCCGCCGATGTATAGGCATAGAGGATTTCGGAGAAGCCGTGCGGGCCGGCGGTCCCGACCGATGCAACCGCACTCGGAAGGACGCTTGCGATTGCGGTGAAGACCAGCATGGCGAGCGGCAGGCAGAGAATGGCGAGAACGGCCATCTTCATTTCCTTCGCCTCGATCTTCTTGCCGAGATATTCCGGCGTGCGGCCGACCATCAGGCCGGCGACGAAGACGGCGACGATGATAAAGAGCAGGATGCCGTAAAAGCCAGCGCCGACACCGCCGACAATAACTTCGCCGAGCTGCATGTTGATCAGCGGAACGAGGCCACCGAGTGCCGTGAAGCTGCCATGCATGGCATTGACCGCGCCGCAGGAGGCGGCCGTGGTGATGACCGCAAAGAGCGAGGATAGGGCGACGCCGAAACGGACTTCCTTGCCTTCCATGTTGCCTCCGCCAAGACCGAAGGCATGCATCAGCGGATTGCCGGCGGCTTCCGCCCAATAGGTGACGATGACGCCGGCGACGAACAGGACGCCCATCGTGGCGAGGATCGCCCAGCCCTGGCGCTGATTGCCGACCATGCGGCCGAAGACGTTGGTCAGTGCCGCGCCGATCGCGAAGATCGACACCATCTGGATGAGGTTGGAGATCGCATCGGGGTTTTCGAACGGATGGGCGGAGTTGGCGTTGAAGAAGCCGCCGCCGTTGGTGCCAAGCATCTTGATGGCCAGCTGCGAGGCGACCGGGCCGACGGCGATCGTCTGCTGTGCGCCTTCGAGCGTCGTCGCATTGACGTAGGAGCCGAGCGTCTGCGGCACGCCGAGATAGACAAAGACCAGCGTCAGCACGATGCAGATCGGCAAGAGCACATAGAAAGTGGCCCTCGTCATATCGACCCAGAAATTGCCGATCGCCTTGCCCGAGGCGCGCGAGAAGGCGCGGATGAAGGCGAGCGCGATGGCAATGCCGGTCGCCGCCGAGACGAAGTTCTGGACGGTGAAACCGGCCATCTGCGTCAGATAGGACATCGTGCTTTCGCCGCCGTAGTTCTGCCAGTTGGTGTTGCTGACGAAGCTGACGGCCGTGTTGAAGGAAAGCTCCGGCGGGATGGCTGCCATGCCGGCCGGATTATAGGGAAGACCGGCCTGCAGGCGCTGCAGCGCGTAAAGCACGATGACGCCGAGCAGGTTGAACATTAGCATGGCGAAGGCATAGGAGGTCCAATGCTGTTCCTCGCGTTCGCTGGTGCCGGCAATGCGGTAAAGTCCCCGTTCGATCGGAACGAGGACCGGTGACAGGAAAGTGCGCTCGCCGCTGAAGACACGCGTCATATAGCCGCCGAGCGGTTTGACGAGCACGAGGACGATCCCGCAGTAAAGCAGGATCTGAAGCCATCCGTTGAGGGTCATGGAGGTAAACTTTCAATACCCGGCTGCTTCTCGGTCGCGCATGCGCGACCTCAGAAGCGCCAGTTCTCTTTAAAAGCGTTCTGGGCGAAGGAGAGCGTAGGTGAGGTAAACGGTGAGAAACACGGTTACGGCACCGCTCAAGACATAATCGAGGGTCATCGTCGCTTCTCCTGTCAAAGCCTTTCGCAGGCTCGGGTGTAGGCAAAGCACAGCGCGAAGAATATGATCGCGGTGCCGAGTAGAATGATATCCATCATGATCGTGACTCCTGTTGTTCTTCTTGGAGTCAGACAAGACAAAGGGCGCTGGGAGGCCGCCTTTCATGCTTTCTGGCGTGGAGATGATCTTTTGGATCTCTCGGACATCAATATGGAGCCGAAGCGCATAAAGGTTCGAGACGGACGACAGGCCATCTATATAAAAATCTTATAAATGCCCTTCCGAGGCCGCTCGCCATCGGACCAGGCTGACGCAGTTTCCCGACGGGCCGCAGCCGGTACTGAGCCTCGGCAAGTCAGGGTGAGCATTTTTTCATTTGTTGAGCAAAAGCCTTCGCAATCTGGTTGAATTGGGAGGGCTTCGGGCCTTATAGTCGCCTTCGACGCTGCCCGATGGAGTCATGGGCAAGCCATTAGGGAAGGAAACCGACGATGACCAAAGTCCGCGCGCTTGTCCTCGAGCGCCAGCATGAGCTTGCGCTTCGCGATATCGATCTGCCGCTTGAAACTAGCCCCGGCGAGGTGAAGATCAGGATCCACACCGTCGGCGTCTGCGGTTCGGACGTGCATTATTACACCCATGGCAAGATCGGCCCCTTCGTCGTCAACGCGCCGATGGTGCTCGGCCATGAGGCGGCGGGCACGGTGGTCGAGGTTGGCGCTGGCGTCACGCATCTGAAAGTCGGCGACCGCGTCTGCATGGAGCCCGGCATCCCCGATCCGAATTCCAAGGCAAGCCGGCTTGGCCTGTACAATATCGACCCGGCCGTGACCTTCTGGGCGACCCCGCCGATCCACGGTGTGCTGACGCCAGAGGTCGTGCATCCCGCCAATTACACCTTCAAGCTCCCCGACAATGTCAGCTTTGCCGAAGGCGCCATGGTCGAGCCCTTCGCCGTCGGCATGCAGGCGGCCGCCAAGGCGAAGATTACGCCGGGCGACACTGCCGTCGTCCTCGGCGCCGGGCCGATCGGCACGATGGTGGCGATCGCGGCCCTTGCCGGCGGCTGCGCCCGGGCGATCGTCGCCGATCTCGCCCAGCCGAAGCTCGATATCGCCGCGCAGTACCAGGGTGTCATTCCGGTTAATATTCGCGAGAAGAACCTGGTCGAAGAGGTCGGCCGGCTGACCGACGGCTGGGGCGCCGACGTGGTGTTCGAATGCTCCGGTTCGCCGAAGGCATGGGAGACGATCATGGCGCTGCCGCGCCCCGGTGGCGTCATTGTCGTCGTCGGCCTGCCGGTCAACCCGATCGGCTTCGACGTCTCGACGGCATCCACCAAGGAAATCCGCATCGAGACGGTGTTCCGCTACGCACACCAGTATGAGCGCTCGATCGCGCTGCTCGGCTCGGGAAGAGTGGATCTGAAGCCGCTGATATCAGAGACCTTTAAGTTCGAAGATTCGATCAAGGCGTTTGATCGCGCCGTCGAGGCGCGGCCCAGCGACGTGAAGCTGCAGATCGTGATGGAATAGAGCCGGTCTGCTCCTACGAGTGCTTCGCGCTCAGTTTCATCTTGCGAAAAGCAAGAGCCGCGCCTGCAACGACAGCCGCGGCTCCGACTGCGATCAGCAGATGGCGATGAAGCGGAAGGTGGCCCAATGTCTGTTGGATGCCATGCCCGAACACGTAACCGAGCGCCGTGAAAAGCTGCCCCCACACCAGCGCGGCCACGGCATTCAGGATGATGAATTTTCCGGTCGCTATGCGTGTTGTCCCGATGACGATCGGGCTGATCGTCCGCAACCCCACAAGAAAACGAAACGCAAGGATGAAACCGGTGGGATATCTTTCCAGAAGCCGGGTTGCGCGCGCCAGCGCCGGTCTTTCCATCAGCCGGCGGACGAGACCCCAACGAGCCGCATAACGGCCGGCGAAGAACCAGAACTGATCGCCGGCGAAGGATCCTGCCGTTGCCGCAAGTGACGCCGACCAATAGGTCAGCAGCCCGCGGTGGGAAATCACGCCGCCAAGGAAGGCGGCTGTTTCGCCTTCGAAGGCTGCACCCAGAAATATCGCCAATAGGCCGTAGTGCTCGATCAGCAGTTCGATAGACACTCAGCTGTCCTCGGCCCGGGGTTTCGATAGCTAAACCGGCTTCAAATCCCCAAGCACCGTCGGGATCAGCTCCGACACCGTCGGATGGATCGGCACCGACCATTGCAATGCGGGATAGGTCGTTCCTGCATTCATCGCGTCTATGATGCCGTGGATCACCTCGTCACCTTCGATGCCCAGGATCGCCGCGCCGAGAATTTTTTTGGTCTCGGCGTCGGCGATCACCTTCATGAAACCCTTGGTCTCGCCGCGCTCGTTGGCGCGGCCGACGCGGCTCATCGGCCGGGTCGAGATCATGATCTTGCGTCCCGAGGCGCGCGCCTGCTTTTCCGTCATGCCGACACGGCCGAGCGGCGGGTCGATATAAAGCGCATAGGCCAGGATGCGGCTCGAGACCTTGCGATCGGCGCCGTCGAGAAGATTGGCGGCGGCGATCTCGAAATCATTGTAGGACGTGTGGGTGAAGGCGCCGTGGCCGTTGCAATCGCCGAGCGCCCAGATGCCGTCGACATTGGTGGCAAGCCTGTCGTCGACGGTGATGTAGCCGTGTTTGTCGCTGATGACGCCGGCGGCATCGAGGCCGAGATCGTCTGTGTTCGGCTTGCGGCCGGTGGCGATCAGCACATGGCTCGCATCGATCCTCGCTGAATCGGTGGCGACCGTTATTCCGTCGCTGCTCCTGGCGAAGGCGATGTCGCTGACACCGGTATGAATGTCGATGCCCTCCGAGCGCAGGACATCGGCGATCGCGTCGGATATATCCTCGTCCTCGCGCGACGCGAGCTTCGGGCCATGCTCGATGACGCTGACTTCGGCGCCGAAGCGGCGATACATCTGCGCGAATTCCAGCCCGATATAACTGCCGCCGATCACAGCCAGATGCCGTGGCAGCGTGTCGAGATGGATGATCGAGGTGCTGGTGAGATAGTCGATATCGTTGATGCCGGGCAGGTCGGGGATGACGGGGCGCGCGCCGACGTTGAGGAAGATGCGCGGTGCGGTCAGCGTCTCGCCGTTGACGCTGACGGTCTTCGGGTCCTCGAAACGGGCATGGCCGTAGATCACGGTCATGCCGTCCATCCCGGCGAACCAGCCGATCAGGCCGTTGCGGGCATTCATGGTCACGGTTTCGGCACGGGCCCTGACCACCTTCATGTCGATGGCGATCTCGCCCGGAATATTGACGCCGTAAACGGCGCTATTTCTCGCGACATAGGCGGCGCGGGCGCTGGCGACAAGCGTCTTCGTCGGCATGCAGCCGGCATTGACGCAGGTGCCGCCGAGGAATTTGCGCTCGATCAGCGCCACCTTCATGCCCCTTTCGACCATGCGGGCGGCGAGGAAGGGGCCGGCCTGGCCGCCCCCGATGACGATGGCGTCGAAGCTCTTCATGACACGACCACGATCAGCAGCGCGCCGATGACGGCGACGGCATCTTCGATGAGAGCGGCCGGCAGATCCTTACCGAAGGAGGCGGCAAGCCTGCCGCGGACGGCGGCGCCACCATATGTGCCGATGACGGCGCCGATCACCCCGGCAATCAGCCCGCCGAAGAGCAGGCCGCTGGCGGCACCGATCGTGGCGCCGGCCAGCGCGCCCATGACGATGCGGGCGCCGAATTGCACCGGCACCTTGCGCGACGGCGTGGACGGCAGCTGGTCGGTGATCAGTTCGACTATGGCGAGAAGCGTGAAGATCCACGGCGTCCACTGGTAACCCATGAAGGCAAGCGGCGTCTGCGAGACATCGAACCAGCCGAGTGCTGCGCCCCAGGCGACGGCGGCCGGCGCGGTCATGGCGCGAAGCCCTGATATGACACCAATCAGCAATGCAAGAAGCAGAAACATGCATGATCCCCCTTTTTGCCGGCTTTTGCCGTCGTCAGGGAAGGTTGCACATTGTCAGGCGCGTGGCAATTCGTCGTGGTGCGCCAGCGGCCTTGAGGACGTGGGTGCGCGTCGATGCTTCGAAACGTAGTCGATGAACCGCAGCAGAAGGGGATTGCTGTCGGCGCTCCGCCAGCAAATTCCAACGGCCCACTTTGACGCCGAACCCGATAAGGGCTTTTGGTGCGTGCGATCGCCGAGCGCCTCAACGCCGTGCCACGGCAGGAATGCGGCCCCCAACCCGGCAGCAACAACGGCATGAACGGTCAAGATGTCGTCAGCGTGCTGGACGATGCGCGGCTTGAAGCGGGCCGATGTGCACCATTGGCTGATCTGCGCATCCAGTCCCGGCCCGCGCGATGACGAAAGGGCGACAAAGCCCAGACGGTTCAATGTCGACAATCGGTTCATGGGCGGAATCTCCATGCCGGAGGGAAGTACCAGCGCCAGCCGCTCCTCGATGACTGGCATGAAGGATAGCTCATCGGTCTCCTCAGGCGCCCGGCAAAAGCCGACATCGAGCCGGCCGCCAAGCAGTCGTTGGTGCTGCTCTCTTGATGGCAGGTCGTTAAGCGTAATCTGGCTGTCGGGAGTCGTCACCCGGAAGGTCGCGACTATTTGGGGCGCGGTGATGAGCGCCGAGATGCCAAATCCGATGTCGAGCTGACCGGTCAGGCCGGCATTTGCACGATGCATCTTGACGTCGATTTCATCGCTCAGCCGCAAGAGCACGCGTGCTTCCTGCTGCAGCAGATTCCCCAGCGGCGTCAGCCTTGCTCCATGTCGGCCACGTTCAAATAGCGGTCCGCCGACCATCGCCTCCAACGCCTGAATTTGCTTGGACAGGGTCGACTGGGTGACGAACAACTTTGACGCGGCCTTGCCGTAATGGCCAGTGTCGGTCAGCTCGACAAAGGAGCGCAGCAACCTGATTTCCATTCAAAATCCGACTTATTTTCATCAAAAATGTCATTTTACGAAATAATGCTCGCATGTCAAATTGTTCAAGGCATCAGGAGCGATAGTCATGGCGTTCAAGGTTTCCTCCGTACAGTTTCAGCATCGGGCAAACGACAAAGCCTATAATCTTGGGCGCATCGAATCCCTCACACTGCAAGCCGTCCAGGCCGGCAGCCAACTTGTGGCCTTCCCTGAGATGTGCCTCTGCGGCTACTGGCACGTCCCGAAGCTGGACGGTGCAGCGCTGCACGCTCTTGCCGAGCCCTTGTCAGGCCCATCCGTCTCGTATGTTGCCCGGCTGGCGCGGGAGCATAGCATTGCCATCGGCGCCGGATTTCTGGAGCTCGCGGAAAACGGCGCCCTCTATAACTCCTACGCCGTGTGCATGCCGGACGGACAGGTTCATTGCCATCGCAAGCTGCATGCGTGGGAACATCGCCTCATCTCCAGCGGCGATAGTTTTACGGTCTTCGATACGCCTTGGGGAATCCGCGCAGGCATTTTGATCTGCTGGGACAACAACCTCATCGAAAACGCGCGGGCAACCGCCTTGTTGGGCGCGGAAATCCTGATCGCCCCCCATCAGGCGGGAGGAGGGGCGTCCGTCAGTCCACATGGAATGAAGCGGATACCTGTCGAAAAATGGATCCGCCGCCATGAAGATCCTGAGGCTATTAAAGCCGAAATCAGAGGTCCCAATGGTCGCGAATGGTTTCTGCGTTGGCTGCCGTCTCGCGCGCATGACAATGGCATGTTTCTGGTATTCAGCAACGGCGTCGGTCAGGACGAGGATGAAGTGCGCACCGGTAACGCGATGATTCTCGACCCCTATGGCCGGATTCTGGTGGAGACCTGGCAGGCTGCCGACGCAATGGTCAGCACAGAACTCGATCTGGCATTGCTCGACAAATGTACGGGCCAACGCTGGATTCGTGGCCGTCGCCCGGAACTCTACGGCTGCTTGACAGAACCCAATCCGCACGGCTTGTCGCCGATGGAAGCACGTTTCTCCGATGCCCCGACCCGCAGCCCTCCGCCCGCAGAAAAAACGTTATGAGCGAAGCTTCCTTGACGAGATACCCGGATTAGTTGGAGGTCCTATTGTAGATCTTGTCGCGTGGCCTTTTCCATCCTCGCTGCTCTGCCATCTGCTCTGCGCGCTTCCGGGCATTGAAAGGATCGATGTAGCCTTCAATCATGAACGTTCGGCCTTTCCACAAGAGGATGCCAGTCTTCTGTTCATCGTCCCAGTGAAATTCCATCGCGCGATTGTATATCATTCGAAACACGGTTTGCTGACACGGTCTAGAAGTGTGAGCTAATCGTGAAGCGTAAGAAGCGTCTTTGCAAGCCTATGGACGGTGTGGATCACGCATGACCGCCTTGGACAGAACCTAATTCGCAAAGGCGGCGATGCCGGTGATCGCCCGGCCGATGATCAGCGCGTGGATGTCGTGTGTGCCCTCATAGGTGTTGACCACTTCGAGGTTGACGAGATGACGGGCGATGCCGAATTCGTCGGAGATGCCGTTACCGCCGAGCATGTCGCGGGCCGCCCGCGCAATCTCCAGCGCCTTGCCGCAGCTGTTGCGCTTGAGGATCGAGGTCAGCTCCACCGGCGGATGGCCTTCCTCCTTCATGCGGCCGAGCCGCAGGCAGCCCTGAAGACCGAGCGAGATCTCCGCCACCATGTCGGCGAGCTTCTTCTGGATCAACTGGTTGGCGGCGAGCGGCCGGCTGAACTGCTTGCGCTCGAGCGTGTATTGCCGGGCTCTCGCATAACAATCCTCGGCAGCACCGAGCGCGCCCCAGGCGATGCCGAAACGGGCCGAGTTGAGGCAGGTAAACGGTCCCTTGAGGCCGGTGACACCAGGCAGAAGGTTTTCCTCAGGCACGAAGACCCCGTCCATCACCACTTCGCCGGTGATCGAGGCGCGCAGTCCCACCTTGCCGTGGATGGCAGGCGCCGAAAGCCCTTTCCAGCCCTTTTCGAGGATGAAGCCGCGGATGAGGCCATCCTCGGTCTTTGCCCAGACGACGAAGACATCGGCGATCGGCGCGTTGGAGATCCAGGTCTTCGAGCCGGTCAGGCTGTAGCCGCCGTCGACCTTTTTGGCGCGTGTCGCCATCGAGCCGGGGTCGGAGCCGTGATCGGGTTCGGTCAGGCCGAAGCAGCCGATCCATTCGCCGGTGGCAAGTTTCGGCAAGTATTTCAGCTTCTGCGCCTCGGAGCCGAAGGTGTCGATCGGCACCATCACGAGTGAGGACTGGACGCTCATCATCGAGCGGTAACCGCTGTCGACCCGTTCGACCTCGCGGGCGATCAGGCCGTAGGCGACGTAACCGAGGCCGGCGCCGCCATAATCCGGCGAGATCGTCGGGCCGAGCAGGCCGAGTTCGCCCATTTCGAGGAAGATCTCGGGATCGGTTTTTTCATTGCGGAAGGCGTCGAGAACGCGGGGAGCGAGCTTTTCCTGCGCATAGGCGTAGGCGGTGTCCTGCACCATACGCTCTTCACAGGTCAGTTGCTCCACCAGGCGGAACGGATCGGCCCAGTCGAAAACTTCGCGCGTGTGCTGCATGGCGGCGTCTCCTCATCCCGGTTCTGGCTTGCCTCGCTTAAGTTGGCCATAGACCCGCCAGCCGACCGCGTCAACAGAAGGCGGCAGTCTCGAAAAGACGGGCCGCGCCATCTTTTCAAAAGCGTCGGCATGATCCACTTTGCCCGCGATCGATTCTGGAACAAGGAGGCGGAAATGTCGTCAAGCGATCTGTTCGTATCGGCCGAAGGCGCCGAATGGGTCAATCCCGAGCCCGGTGTCGTCAGGCGCATCATGACCTATCTGCCCGAGATGATGATGGTGGAAGTGGCATTCGAAAGCGGTGCCGTGGGTGCGGCCCATTCGCATCCGCATATCCAGGCAAGTTATGTCGCCGAAGGCAGTTTCGAAGTGACGATCGATGGCCGGACCGAGGTGCTCAAGCAGGGCGGCAGTTTCATCGTGCCCCCCAACCTGATCCATGGCGTCAAGGCGCTGGAAAAGGGCCGGCTGATCGATGCATTCACCCCGCACCGGGCCGAATTCCTGAAGTAACCAGACCATGATGCCGAAAACTGTCAGCGGTTTTCGGACGACATCATACTCTAATCAAACATCGGCTCTTGTCCGGCGCGCCGGGCCGGCGGCGGTGACATAGGGCGGCACGAAGCGCGCATCCTCGCCGCGCACCGCCTCGCGCAGGAAATCGATAACCGCGCGCACCCGCGGCGCCTGTTTCAGGTCGCGATGGCAGGTGATCCAGTAATGGCGCTTGAGGTCGATCTCCTCGGGCAGCACGCGGACCAGTTCGGGATAACGGCTGGCGAAGAAATAGGGAAGGATGCAGAGGCCGAGGCCGTTTCTCGTGGCAGTCAGCTGCGCGAAGATGCTGGAGCTCTGGAACTGCGGCTTGATGCGCGGGTGCACATCGCCGAGGTAATCCAAGCCCGGCGCGAAGATCATTTCCTCGATATAGCTGACGAAGGGATGCGCAAGCAGGTCTTCACGGCAGGTAATGGCAGGCGCCTTTGCCAGATAGTCGCGCGAGCCGTAGATCTGCAGATGGTAGTCGGTCAGCTTCTCGGCGAAATAGGGGCCGCCCTTCGGTTCATCGAGCACGACGGAGAGATCGGCCTCCTTGCGCGACAGCGACATGATCTGCTGGATCGTCACCAGTTCCAGCGCCAGATGCGGATGCTGGGCGGCGAACTGCGGCAGCACGGTCGCGAAGAAGAAATTGGCAAAACCCTCCGGCGCGCTGAGCCGCACCAGGCCGCGTTGCGCCATCGAGCCGTCGGCGAGGTCGGCGCGCAGCCGCTCGGTCTCCTGCTCCATCCTTTCGGCGGTCTCGACGAAGCGCGTGCCCATGGCAGTCAGCACGTAGCCGCGCGGATTGCGCTCGAACAGCTTGACCTTGAGGGTGAACTCCAGCCGGTCGATGCGGCGCGAGACGGTGGCATGGCTGGAGCGCAGCTGGCGCGCTGCCGTCGATAGCTGTCCAGTGCGGGCGACGGCTAGAAAAAACTGCAGATCGTCCCAAGTAAACTGCGGTGGATTGTTCATCGCGATCCCCTCTGTTCAAAAACGAACAGATACTGTTTGGAATTAGTTGTAAATCACCCGTTGCCTCAGGGCGGAATTTCCGTGATCGTAAGGTGAGGGTCCGTCGTTCTGAGGAGTGCGGCTGGCCAAATTTGAACAGATCCGCAATCTGGCCAATCTCTGGGAGGAGATCATATGCGAAAGAATCTCATTGCATCAGTTGCATTTCTGCTTGCAAGCAGCACAGCGGTGCTCGCGCAGAGCGCGACCGACGGCAAGGTCAAGATCGGCATCCTGAACGACCAGTCGGGTGTCTATGCCGATTTTGGCGGCAAGTCCTCCGTCGAAGCCGCCAAGATGGCGGTCGAGGATTTCGGCGGTAAGGTCCTGGGTGTACCGGTCGAGATCGTCGATGCCGACCACCAGAACAAGCCTGATATCGCCTCCAACATCGCTCGCCAGTGGTACGACACCGAGCAGGTGGATGCGATCATGGAACTGACGACCTCGTCGGTGGCGCTCGCCGTACAGGCGATCGGCAAGGAAAAGAAGAAGATCGACATCGTCACCGGTGCGGCGACGACGGATCTCACCGGCAAGGCCTGCTCGCCTTATGGCTTCCATTGGGCCTACGATACGCATGCATTGGCCGTCGGCACCGGCGGCGCGCTCGTCAAGCAGGGCGGCGACAGCTGGTTCTTCCTGACCGCCGACTATGCCTTCGGCTATTCGCTGGAGCAGCAGACCAGCGACTATGTCAAGGCGAGCGGCGGCAAGGTTGTCGGAGCTGTCCGCCATCCGCTGTCGACCCAGGACTTCTCGTCCTTCCTGCTGCAGGCGCAATCGTCCGGCGCCAAGGTGATCGGCCTTGCCAATGCCGGCCTCGACACCTCGAACGCCATCAAGCAGGCGGCCGAATTCGGTATCACCCGGGGCGGCCAGCATCTGGCGGCGCTGCTCTTCACGCTCGCCGAAGTCCACGGCCTCGGCCTCGAAGCGGCTCAAGGGTTGACCCTGACGGAAGGTTTTTACTGGAATCGCGACGACGAAAGCCGCGCCTTCGCCAAGAAGTTCTTCGCCCGCACCGGCAAGATGCCGAACATGATCCACACCGGCACCTATTCGGCAGTGACGCAATATTTGAAGGCGGTGGAGAAGGCCGGCACCGACGAGACGGAAGCCGTCGCCAAGCAGCTGCATGAAATGCCGGTCGATGACGTCTTCGGCCGCGGCGGCACGGTCGGCGCCAATGGCCGCATGATCCATGACATGTACCTGCTGCAGGTCAAGAAGCCTTCCGAAAGCAAGGAGCCGTGGGATTATTTCAACGTGCTCGCCACCATTCCCGGCAAGGAAGCCTATATCGACCCCGCCAAGAGCGGCTGCGATCTGGTGAAGTAAGCACGATGGCGGTTTCCGCAATTGAAACTCAGGAAAAGCCGCGGGTGGTATTGTCCGCCCGCGGACTGCGTCGCGATTTCGGCGGCTTCACCGCCGTCAAGAACGTCGATCTCGACGTGCATGACGCAAGCGTGCATGCGCTGATAGGCCCGAACGGCGCCGGCAAGACGACGGTCTTCAACCTGCTGACCAAGTTCCTGCAGCCGACATCAGGCACGATCACCCTGATGGGCGTTGACATCACGAAGACGCCACCCGACAAGGTGGCGCGCATGGGACTGGTACGCTCTTTCCAAATCTCCGCGGTCTTCCCGCACCTGAGCGTTCTCGACAATGTGCGTGTGGCGCTGCAGCGGCCGAACAATCTTTCCACGCAGTTCTGGCGGCCGATTTCGGCGCTCGACCGGCTGAACGAGCGCGCCGAGCAACTGCTCGCCAGCGTCGGGCTTTCCAAGGAGCGCGATCATATCGCCGCCGATCTTTCGTATGGCCGCAAGCGGGTGCTGGAGATCGCCACCACGCTGGCGCTTGATCCCAAGGTGCTGCTGCTCGACGAGCCGATGGCCGGCATGGGGCAGGAGGATGTCGGCGTCGTCTCATCCATCATCCGCGAGGTCGCCCGCGAGCGGGCGGTGCTGATGGTCGAGCACAATCTCTCCGTCGTCGCCAATATCTGCCAGCATGTCACGGTGCTGCAGCGTGGCGAGATCCTCGCCGAGGGCGATTATGCCACCGTCAGCCAGGACGAGCGCGTACGCGTGGCCTATATGGGTACGGAGGAGCATTGATGGCCGCTCTCCTCGAGGTCCAGGGGCTCAATGCCTGGTACGGCGAAAGCCATGTCCTGCACGGCGTCGATATGCGCGTCGGTGAAGGCGAGACGATCACCATTCTCGGCCGCAATGGCGTCGGCAAGACGACGACGCTGCGCACCATCACCGGCATCGTGCGGTCCCGGAAGGGCAAGATCAGCTTTGCCGGCAGCGACATGATGCAGGTGCCGCTGCACAAGACAGCGCATCGCGGCATCGGTTTCGTGCCGGAGGAGCGCGGCATCTTCTCGACGCTCACCGTTTCGGAAAACCTGCTGCTGCCGCCTGTCGTGGCAGCAGGTGGGATGACTCTCGACGAGATCTACGAGCTCTTCCCCAATCTCTACGAACGTCGCGGCAGCCCGGGCACCAAGCTTTCCGGCGGCGAGCAGCAGATGCTGGCGATCGCCCGAATCCTACGCACCGGCGTCAGGCTGCTCATTCTCGACGAACCGACGGAAGGGCTTGCCCCCGTGATCGTCCAGCGCATCGGGGAGGTGCTGAAGACGCTGAAGGAGCGCGGCATGACGATCCTGCTCGTCGAGCAGAATTTCCGTTTCGCCAGCCGTATTGCCGATCGCTTCTATCTGATGGATCATGGGCAGATGGTGTCGGAATTCCCGGTCGGTGAACTGCCGCAGCGCATGGATACGCTGCACAAAGTTCTGGGAGTGTGACCAGATGACAATGATCTTCGGCATTCCCCTGCAGGCGCTGTTCGGCCAGCTGCTGATCGGCCTGATCAACGGTTCGTTCTATGCGCTGCTCAGCCTCGGCCTCGCCATCATCTTCGGCCTGCTCCGGGTGATCAACTTCGCCCATGGCGCGCAATATATGCTCGGCGCCTTCGTCGCCTACCTGCTGCTGACCTATGCCGGCATCGGCTACTGGCCGTCGCTGATCCTGGCGCCCGTGATCGTCGGCCTTGCCGGCGCTATCATCGAGCGGCTGTTCCTGCGCCGGCTCTACGATCTCGATCCGCTCTACGGCCTGCTCTTCACCTTCGGCCTGGCGCTCGCGGTCGAGGGCACCTTCCGCTATCTCTACGGCTCTTCCGGCCAGCCCTATGCGACACCGGCTGCGCTTGCCGGCGGCGCCAACCTCGGCTTCATGTTCCTGCCGATCTATCGCGGCTGGGTGGTCGTCGTCTCGCTCGTCGTCTGCCTCGGCACATGGCTGCTGATCGAGAAGACCAAGCTCGGCGCTTATCTGCGCGCCGCCACGGAAAACGCCGTGCTGGTGCAGGTCTTCGGCGTCAACGTGCCGGTGCTCTTGACGCTCACCTACGCGCTCGGGGCGGGTCTCGCCGCCTTTGCCGGCGTGCTGGCGGCGCCGATCTACCAGGTCTCGCCGCTGATGGGCTCGAACATGATCATCGTCGTCTTCGCCGTGGTCGTCGTCGGCGGCATGGGATCGATCATGGGCGCGATCATCACTGGTTATGTGCTCGGCATCGCCGAGGGCCTGACCAAGGTCTTCTATCCCGAGGCTTCCAACATCGTGATCTTCGTCATCATGGCGATCGTGCTTCTTATCAGGCCCGCGGGCCTCTTCGGACGGGATGCGTGACATGGCTGACATCACCGAAACCATCCAAACGGAAAAAAGCCGAACCGCCCTTTCGGTGCAGGCGGGTTTTCTGCTGGCGGGGCTGCTGCTCCTGCTGCTGGCGCCGTTTTTCTTCTATCCAATCTTCCTGATGAAGCTGCTCTGCTTCGCGCTCTTTGCCTGCGCCTTCAACCTGCTGCTCGGCTATACCGGCTTGCTTTCCTTCGGCCATGCCACCTTCTTCGGTGGAGCGGCCTATTTCACCGCCTACACGGTGAAGGCATGGGGCCTGCCACCGGAACTCGGCATCCTGATTGGGGTGGTGGGCGCGGCGTTTCTCGGCCTCGTCATGGGATTCTTCGCGATCCGCCGTCAGGGCATCTATTTCGCGATGATCACGCTGGCGCTGTCGCAGATGTTCTTCTTCTTCTGCCTGCAGGCGGAGTTCACCGAAGGGGAGGACGGCATCCAGTCGGTGCCGCGCGGCCATCTCTTCGGCTTTATCGATCTGAACAGCTCGACCAATATGTATTATTTCGTGCTGGCTGTTTTCATCATCGGCGTGCTGATCATCTGGCGCTTCATCAATTCGCCCTTCGGGATGATCCTGAAATCGATCCGCGAAAACGAGCAACGGGCGATCTCGCTCGGTTATTCCGTGGCTCGCTATAAGCTCGGCGCCTTCGTCATGTCGGCCGCGCTTGCCGGGCTCGCGGGTGCGGTGAAATCGATCGTCTTCCAGTTTGCGACGCTGACCGACGTCGCCTGGCAGATGTCGGGCGAAGTGATCCTGATGACGCTGCTCGGCGGCATCGGCACGCTGATCGGCCCGCTCTTCGGAGCCGGGCTGGTGGTGGCGCTGGAAAACTACCTCGCCACCTCGGAATTCCCGGTGACGATCATCACCGGCATCGTCTTCATGGTCTGCGTGCTGATCTTCCGCCGGGGCATCATCGGCGAATTCTACGCCTCGCGGCTGGGGCGGAAACTGGGCTTCGTCTATCGCCGCTGAACGGGCGGACCTCTCTCTTTCCGGAAAGAATCCCTCTTTCCCGGGAAAAGAGACGGGCGGCGGCGCTGCGACTCTTCCTCTCCCCGTGCTGCGGGGAGAGGGAAGCGGCAAGCATCTGGAGTCTCGTGCGGGGCATGGATCGTTACGACTACATCATCATCGGGGCAGGCAGCGCCGGCTGCGTGCTCGCCAACCGGCTGTCCGCCGATGGCAGGAGCAGGGTACTGCTGCTCGAGGCTGGCGGCAGCGACAACTACCACTGGATCCATATTCCGGTCGGTTATCTCTATTGCATCAACAATCCGCGCACCGACTGGTGCTTCACCACGGCGCCGGAGGCGGGGCTGAACGGCCGGGCGTTGAGCTATCCGCGCGGCAAGGTTCTCGGCGGCTGTTCATCGATCAACGGCATGATCTACATGCGCGGCCAGGCGCGCGATTACGACCTCTGGCGACAGATGGGCTGCACCGGCTGGGGCTGGGACGATGTTCTGCCCTTCTTCCGCAAGTCCGAGGATTTTTATCGCGGCGAAGACGAGATGCATGGTACCGGCGGCGAATGGCGCATCGAGAAGGCGCGTGTGCGCTGGGCCGTACTCGATGCTTTTCAGCAGGCGGCCAGGGAAGCAGGCATCCCTGAGACCGCGGATTTCAACCGCGGCAGCAACGAAGGTTCCGGCTATTTCGACGTCAACCAGCGTTCCGGCATTCGCTGGAACACCTCGAAGGCCTTCCTGCGCCCGGCGATGAAGCGCTCCAACTTGACCGTCCTGACCAAGGCGCAGGTCCGGCGGCTGCTGGTGGAGGAGGGCGCCGTTGCCGGCGTCGAATTCCAGCATGGTGGCGTGGCGAAACGCGCCTATGCTGCGAAAGAAACCGTCCTTTCGGCCGGTTCGATCGGCTCGCCGCATATCCTGGAACTGTCAGGCATCGGCAGGGGCGAGGTTCTCCAGCGGGCGGGTGTCGATGTCGTCACCGAGGTGAAGGGTGTCGGCGAGAATCTGCAGGACCATCTGCAGCTGCGTCTGGCCTATAAGGTCACAGGCGTTCCGACGCTGAACGAGAAGGCGACGAAGCTGATCGGCAAGGCGGCGATCGGGCTCGAATATCTCGTCCGCCGCTCCGGGCCGATGGCAATGGCGCCGAGCCAGCTCGGCATCTTCACCCGCTCAGGCCCGGACCGGGAAACGCCTGATCTGCAATATCACGTGCAGCCGGTATCGCTGGAGAAGTTCGGCGATCCCGTCCATCCTTTTCCGGCGATCACGGCGAGCGTCTGCAATCTCAGGCCGGAAAGCCGGGGTTCGGTGCACCTCTCGAGCCCGGATTTTGCCGCCCAGCCGACGATCAGCCCGAAATACCTCTCGACGCAGCGCGATCGTGACATAGCTGTCCGTTCAATACGATTGACGCGCAAGATCGTCGCGCAGCCTTCCTTTGCCCGTTTCAAGCCGGAGGAATTCAAGCCGGGACCCGCCTATCAGACGGAGGCCGATCTGGAGCGGGTGGCGGGCGATATCGGCACGACGATCTTCCATCCCGTCGGCACCTGCCGCATGGGCGCCGACAGGGATAGCGTCGTCGATCCCAGGCTGAGATTCCGGGCGCTCGGCAAGCTGAGGATCGCCGACGCCTCGGTGATGCCGTTGATCACCTCGGGCAACACCAATTCGCCGACGATCATGATCGCCGAAAAGGCGGCAACAATGATCCTCGAAGACAATCGATAGGAGAAGACGATGGCAAGGATCGCATTCATCGGGCTTGGCAACATGGGCGGGCCGATGGCGGCCAATCTGGTCAAATCAGGTCATGAAGTCTTCGGCTTCGATCTTGCGGCTTCCGTGCTGAAGGCGGCCGAGGAGAGCGGCGTCAAACCGGCAAGCCATGCCAGCCAGGCGGTCAAGGACGCGGAGATCATCATCACCATGCTGCCGCAGGGCAGGCACGTGCTGACGGCCTGGACCGATATCCTGCAGTCGGCGGCGCAAGGCACGCTGGTCATCGATTGTTCGACCATCGATGTCGACAGCAGCCGCAAGGCGCATGAGATGGCCAAGGCCGCAAGCTGCCTGTCGCTCGACGCCCCCGTCTCCGGCGGCACGGGCGGGGCGACCGCGGGCACGCTGACCTTCATGGCCGGCGGCTCGGAAGAGGCCTTCGCCAAGGCAAAACCAATCCTCGAGGCGATGGGAAAGAAGATCGTCCATTGCGGCGATGCCGGCGCCGGCCAGGCGGCGAAGATCTGCAACAACATGATCCTCGGCATTTCGATGATCGGCGTCTGCGAGGCCTTCGTGCTCGCCGAGAAACTTGGTCTCTCGCATCAGGCGCTGTTCGACGTTGCCTCGACCTCGTCCGGCCAGTGCTGGTCGATCAATACCTATTGCCCGGTGCCCGGACCAGTGCCGACTTCGCCCGCCAACAATGACTACAGGCCGGGTTTTGCGGCGGCCCTGATGCTTAAGGATCTCAAGCTTTCGCAGGAGGCGGCGCTGACGAGCGGCGCCTCCACGCCACTCGGCGCGGAAGCAGCGCAGCTTTTCGCGCTCTTCGAGAAGCAGGGTAATGGCGGAAGGGACTTTTCCGCCATCATCGAGATGTTCCGCGAGAAGGCTTAAGCGCCACGGGGTCAAGTCAACCCTTCGATACCGAGAAGCTGAGCCTGCTATTGCCGAGTTCGATGTCGATCTCGCCGGGTTCGGTCAGTTCGATCGCGCCGCTCAACGTGCCCGTGGTGATGAGCGCACCCGTCTTCAGTGATGTCTCGGGGCGCAAGCCATCATTGGCGTAATCGACGAGCCAAGTGAGAACGTCGCCCTTCGGATGCTGTGCCGGACCATCATAGATCGTGCGGCCGGCATGAGTGACCTTGAGCGGCGTTCCCCCGACGGTGTCGACAACGCTTTTTTCGAGCTTCGGACCGAGCACATAGCCGCTATTGCCGAGGCGGTCGGCGACGAACAGCAGAAAGGAAACGCTGCCGCTTTCCCTAACCGCGCTCACCAGCAGCTCGGCGCCGAGATGGACAGCGGAGATCGCCTCGACCACGTCGGCGCGGCTGTAGGGAACGCCTGTGCGGACCGGCAGATCACTGCCGAGACGGACGGCGATCTCGGTTTCGAATTTCAGGCCCGGATACCAGGGAATGTCAGCGCCCGAGACGGCTTCGGCATAGGGATGCAGCGGAGCGGTGACCGCCTGGCCCTGCGGCGAGACCGTCACCTTCCAGGCGTTGCTTGAAATACTGTCTGCAGCGGTGAGCAACTTCTGCGCCTCCATCGCCTGATGGAGATCGGCTGGCAGCGGGAAAGTGTCCGTTGCCTCCTGCCTGCCGGCCTGGCGCAGGCCGTGAAGCGTGGCTGCAACCGTGCGCGGATCGAATGTCTCTGTCATGCTATCTCCTCGACCTGATTTTCGAGGTGCCACACTAGAGCATGATGCCGAAAAGTGTGAGCGGTTTTCGGACGACATCATGCTCTAACTATATAATGTAGAACAGGATTCAGATTTTAGGCCGACCCGGCCTAAAATCATCCTGTTCTAGCGAGAAGGCAGGGACGAACAAGGCCGCTTTTGGAAAGACTCCTATTCCATCGCCGCGTACCAGCGGGTGCGATAGGCGGCCAGCCCCGGGATATCAGTCGGCGGAACATGCGTCTCGGCACCCGACACCGGCCGGATGCCGGTGAGAAGAGCGGCCCCCTGGCTGGTGCCGGTTGTGCCAGGAAGGGCCATGACCTCGCGGCCGGTTAGGGCGGCCAGCAGCGTGAGATAGGTCCCATTCAGGGCAAATGGGCCTTCGACGATAACAGGGCCTTTGGCGCCGATCAGTCCGAGGCAGGCATCGGTCATCAAGGCGAGATAGAGGCAGGCAGCGGCAGAGCGCTCCTCGCGGCTTGCCTCTTCAGCACCGATCCAGCGGCTTACCTTTCCGGGAAAAGGCCCGGAACCCGGCGCGATATTCGGCAGGAGCATCATGCCTTTGTCGATGACCGGGCCGATTGCCGCCTCGACGGCTTTTTCGTCGATAGGGCCGATCTCGGCAGAAAGAATTTCGAATTCCCGCCCGCCCATGAAACGCGAGGAGGGGACGGCCCGGCCATAGGCATCGACATTGGCGAGCGCATCGCGTTTCGGGTCGAGATGATCGAGATCGCCGCCGACGCCAAAATTGATGACCCATGTGCCGGTGGAGACGACCGCAAAGGGCGCTTCGCGACGCACCAGATGCGGCAGCAGCGAGGCATTGGAATCGTGAATGCCGCAATAGACCGGCACGGGTGCGGTAAGGCCGAGCTCTGCGGCGATGTCGGGAAGAACCGGGCCAAGCGCATCGAAGGCGGATCGGATCGGCGCCATGAGGTCGCGAATGCCAAGCCTGTCGACGAGCGAGGAATAGCTGCCGGCCCTCGGGTTCCAGAGGTCGGTATGACAGCCGAGCGAGGTCAGCTCATTGGCGGCAACACCCGTCAGCCGCGCCGTCCAATATTGCGCATAGGTGAGGATGGTCGCAACCTCGGCGAATTCCTCGGGAAAGGCGGTCTTCTGGTAGTGCAGCTGCGCGCCAACGTTGAGGCCCATCGCGAGGTG
>Ga0102590_1001835_pt1 | contig 28637 bp, 19 predicted proteins | sample AraplaMF_Col_mMF_FD_76859 | JGI IMG/M metagenome (GOLD analysis project Ga0102590, IMG submission 76859) | Arabidopsis root microbial communities from the University of North Carolina, USA - plate scrape MF_Col_mMF | ecosystem: Host-associated > Plants > Roots > Endosphere | place: USA... | reverse complement strand
CCTGTCGGCGATGCTCGACGCATGAGCGCGTTCGAAGCCCTCTCGTCCGACCGCCTGACCACCGCCGGCCTGGTGCTGGGCGCCTACATGCTGTTCTGCCTGGCCATCGCCGTGCGCGAGGCCCTGCGCCAGCGCGCCGCCCGCCGCGCGGCCCAGGCCCTGTCGGCAGGGAGCGGCGCGCCGGTCCTGGTCGTCCACGCCAGTCAGACCGGCTTCGCCGAGGAGCTGGCCATGGCCACCGCCAAGCTGCTGGGCGACGCCGGCGCGCGGGTGACGCTGAAGAGCCTGGCCGAGGTCACCGCCGCCGACCTGGCGTCGGCCGGCCGCGCCCTGTTCGTGGTCAGCACCACCGGCGAGGGCGACGCTCCCGACACCGCCCGCCGCTTCATCCGCGACGTGATGGGCGGCCAGCCTGCCCTGCACGGCCTGAGCTACGGTGTCCTGGCCCTGGGCGACAGCACCTACACGCACTTCTGCGCCTTCGGCCGGACCCTGGACGCCTGGCTGGCCCGCCACGGCGCCGCGCCGCTGTTCGATCGGGTCGAGGTCGACGACGGCGACCCGGCCGCGCTGCGCCATTGGCAATCGCATGTCGGCCTGCTGGCCGGCGTCACCGACGCCCCCGACTGGACCCGCCCCCGCTACGGCCGCTGGCGGCTGGCCGAGCGCCGGCGCCTCAACCCGGGCAGCCCGGGCGACGCGGCCTTCCACCTGCGGCTGGAGCCGCTGGACGCCGCGACCTGGGAGGCCGGCGACATCCTGGAGGTCGGGCCGCGCAACGACCCGGCCGAGGTCGCCGCCCTGACGGCCCGGCTGGGGCTGGACCCCGCCGCGCCGGTGACCGCCGACGAGGGGAAGCGCCTGGGCGACGTCCTGTCCTGGCGCCGCCTGCCGCACGACGACGCCGTTCCCGCGAAGACCGCCCAGGCCCTGGTCGACGCCCTGCCGCCCCTGCCCCATCGCGAATATTCGATCGCCTCCCTGCCGGCCGACGGCGGGGTCGAGCTGCTGGTCCGGGCCATGAAGCGCGCCGACGACAAGCCGGGCCTGGGTTCGGGCTGGCTGACCGCTCATGCCGCCGAAGGGGCCGAGATCGCCGCCCGGGTGCGGACCAACCGGTCGTTCCACGGCCCGGCCGACGACCGGCCGCTGATCCTGATCGGCAACGGCACGGGCCTGGCGGGCCTGCGCGCCCACCTCAAGGCCCGGGCGGCCGCGGGGCGGAACCGCAACTGGCTGGTGTTCGGCGAGCGCACCTCGGCCCACGACTTCTTCCATCGCGGCGAGATCGAGGCCTGGACGGCCGGCGGCGTGCTGGCCCGCCTGGACCTGGCCTTCTCCCGCGACCAGGACCGCAAGGTCTATGTCCAGCACCGCCTGATGGAGGCCGCCGACACCCTGCGCGCCTGGGTCGCCGACGGCGCGGCGATCTATGTCTGCGGCTCGCTGGAAGGCATGTCGGGGGATGTGCACGCCGTGCTCGTGGCCGTGCTCGGCGCGGACACGGTGGAGCGCCTGACGGACGAAGGGCTGTATCGGCGGGACGTTTACTGAAGCCGGGGACATGCCCTCGCGGCGTGTCCCCAAGTCTTGGCGCCGTGGATGCTGATGGGGACACGCCGCGAGGGCATGTCCCCGGCCGCGCTAGCCTCTAAGCGCCGCCCGCTCCTCCGGCGTGTTCGCGCCGCGCAGCCGCAGCTTCACCGTCTCGTCGCAAGCCAGCGTCGCCAGCCCCGCCCGCTCGACCAGCCGCCGCAACGGCCAGCCGGGCTCGGCGTCGGCCGGCAGGGCCGCCAAGGTCACCACCATCGGCACCGGCAAACCCTCATAGACCGCCCCCGGCGCCCCCGCCGCCAGCAGCGGCGCCAGGTCGTCCGCCGTTGCGGTCGGGGCGTCCACCGCCAGGACCAGGGCCCGCGCCAGGCCGTGGGCCGCCAGGGCCCGGGCCCCGGCCAGCACCCCGCCGACCGGTCCCGCCCCGGGGGCCGGGTCGTCGACGTGCTCGAGGCCGTGGTCGCGTCCCGCCGTCAGCACCCGGACCGCGCCGGCCGCGCGGGCCAGCGCCGCCACGCGGTCGACCGCCCGGCGGCCGTCCCAGTCCAGGGCCGCCTTGTCGGCGCCCATGCGGCGCGAGGCCCCGCCGGTCAGGATGATCGCCCCAAATAGGATCGAGGATGGGGTCGTGCTGGGGGTCATGGCGTCAATCTAGGTCAGACAAAGTTCCTCGTCTGCATCCCTGTTTCTCGCGACGAGTCCGGACGAAAGCAGGAAACGACGCCGCCCTGATCGCGCTGTCAGACCCTGTGCTCCATCAAAGACTTGCGCCTCGTCTTCCAAGACACGGCCAAAACGGTCTAGTGTCCGCCGCGATCAAGGGACGGACCATCGATGAACGACCGCAACGAGCGTCAACGCCGCCGCACGACCCAGAGCGCGACCATCCGCGACGTGGCGGCCCTGGCCGGGGTCTCGCCCATGACGGTGTCGCGGGTCATCAACCGCGAGACGACGGTCAAGTCCGAGACCAAGGCCCTGGTGGACGCGGCGATCCGCGACCTGAACTACGCGCCCAACCCCGCCGCCCGCAGCCTGGCCGGCTCGGCCCCGTTCCGCATCGGCCTGCTCTACGACAACCCCTCGACCGGCTACCTGTCGGAGTTCCTGGTCGGGGCCCTGGACGAGAGCAGCCGCACCGGCGCCCAGGTGGTCATCGAGAAGTGCGCCGAGCCCGAGCTGGCCGGCGCCACCCTGACCCGCCTGCTGAAGACCGGCGTCGACGGCCTGATCCTGCCCGCCCCCCTCTGCGAGAGCGCCACGGTCCTGGCCGAGGTCAGGAAGGCCGGCGCCGCCGCCGTCGCCGTGGCCCCGGGCATGCCCAGCGCCGACATGGCCACCATCCGCATCGACAACGAGGCGGCCGCCTACGAGCTGGCCGAGCACCTGCTGGCCCTGGGCCACAAGCGCTTCGGCGTCATCAAGGGCCACCCCAACCAGACGGTCAGCCAGCAGCGCCTGGACGGCTTCCTGGCGGCCCTGAAGGCGGGCGGCGTGCCGGACACGAACGTCAGCGTCGAGCAGGGCTACTTCACCTACCGCTCGGGCCTGGAGGCCGCCGAGCGGCTGCTGGGCGAGGACGACCGCCCCACCGCTATCTTCGCCGGCAACGACGACATGGCCGCGGCCACGGCGGGCGTCGCCCACCGCATGGGCCTGGACGTGCCGGAAGACCTGTCGATCGTCGGCTTCGACGACACCTCGATCGCCGCCAACATCTGGCCGCCCCTGACCACCGTGCGCCAGCCGATCGCCGACATGGCCCGCGCCGCCGTCGACCTGGTGCTGGAAGAGATTCGCCGCAAGCGCGGCAAGGCCGGCGAGCCCCGCCAGCTGATGCACCCGCACACGGTCATCGTCCGCGACTCGACCGGCCCGGCTCCCAGCGAAGGCTGATCCCGCCTGGGCGCGCCGATTACGCTCGCCAAGTCCATCAATTGTAATATCAAATCACCGACTTGCGCGACCATGCATGTTAGCGCTAACAGATGAACCGACGTGAACGAGCGTGACCATGGTCCGGTCGCACAGCTCGGCAAGGGAGAAGACGTGGTGGGCATTGTGGAGTTCCTTCCCGAGGATTGGCGCGACGCGACCCTGCTGGGCCGTATCGACTTCGGCCAGGGTCCGACCCCCGTCCTGATCCGCGGCGGGCGGATCGAGGACGTCAGCAAGATCGCCCCGACCACCTCCGACCTGATGAACGCCTTCGAGCCCGGCGCGGCGATCCCGCGCGGCGAGGACCTGGGCCCGCTGGAAGCGCTGGACGTGCGTCCGGTCTGGGCGAACCCGGAAGGCGCGGCCGCCAAGCTGCTGGCCCCGGTCGACCTGCAGGTGCTGAAGGCCGCCGGCGTCACCTTCGCCGTCTCGACCCTGGAGCGGGTGATCGAGGAGCGCGCCCGCGGCGACGCCGCCGCCGCCCTGAAGATCCGCGAGCAGCTGTCGGCCAGCATGGGCGGCGACCTGCGCAGCGTGAATCCGGGTTCCGAAGGCGCCGCGCGCCTGAAGGCCACCCTGATCGCCGACGGCCTGTGGTCACAGTACCTGGAAGTGGCCATCGGCCCCGACGCCGAGATCTTCACCAAGGGCCCGACCCTGTCGTCTATGGGCTGGGGCGACCACGTGGGCGTCCGCAGCGACAGCCACTGGAACAACCCCGAGCCGGAAGTCGTGCTGCTGTGCGACGGCCAGGGCCGCATCCGCGGCGCCTCGCTGGGCAACGACGTCAACCTGCGCGACTTCGAAGGCCGCTCGGCCCTGCTGCTCAGCAAGGCCAAGGACAACAACGCCAGCTGCTCGATCGGCCCGTTCTTCCGCCTGTTCGACGACGGCTTCGGCCTGGACGACGTCCGCAACGCCGAGGTCACGCTGAAGATCACCGGCCGCGACAACTTCGTGCTGGACGGCCACAGCAACATGAGCCTGATCAGCCGCGACCCGGCGGTCCTGGCGGGCCAGGCCTACGGCAAGCAGCATCAGTATCCCGACGGCTTCGCCCTGTTCCTGGGCACCATGTTCGCCCCGATCCAGGACCGCGACGCCGCCGGCCAAGGCTTCACCCACAAGGTCGGCGACCGCGTCCGCGTCGCCACCCCCAAGCTGGGCGTGCTGGAGAACGAGGTGACCACCTGCGATCTCGCCGCCCCCTGGACGTTCGGCGTCTCCGCCCTGATCCGCAACCTGGCCGGCCGAGGCCTGCTGTGAACATCGAAGTGAAGCGTCCGCAAGTGAGCACCTCCTCCGCCATCTATCCCAGCCTTCGGGGCAAGCGCGTCGTCGTCACCGGCGGCGGCTCGGGCATTGGGGCCGGCATCGTGGCCGGCTTCGCGCGCCAGGGCGCCGAGGTGATCTTCCTCGACGTCGCCGACGAGGACTCCAAGGTCCTGGCCCAGCAGCTGTCGGGCTCGGACATCGCGCCGGTCTACATCCGCTGCGACCTGACCGACCTGGACGCGGTGGCCAGGACCTTCGCCGAGATCGGTCCCGTCGACGTGCTGGTCAACAACGCCGGCAACGACGACCGCCACAAGCTGGCCGAGGTGACGCCCGCCTACTGGGACGAGCGCATCAACGTCAACTTGCGCCACATGCTGTTCTGCACCCAGGCCGTGGCCCCGGGCATGAAGGCGCGCGGCGGCGGGGCGGTGATCAATTTCGGCTCGATCAGCTGGCACCTGGGCCTGGAGGACCTGGTCCTCTACGAAACCGCCAAGGCCGGCATCGAGGGCATGACCCGGGCCCTGGCCCGCGAGCTGGGCCCCGACGACATCCGCGTCACCTGCGTGGTGCCGGGCAACGTCAAGACCAAGCGCCAGGAGAAGTGGTACACGCCGGAGGGCGAGGCCGAGATCGTCAAGGCCCAGGCCCTGAAGGGCCGGCTGGTCCCCGACCACATCGCCTCGCTGGTGATGTTCCTGGCCTCGGACGACGCCAGCCTGTGCACCGGTCACGAATACTGGATCGACGCCGGCTGGCGTTGATCGGCGCGTAGAGCCCCCTCAGTCGGCTTCGCCGACAGCTCCCCCAGAGGGGGAGCATCGCTCGAACGAGGTCCTCCCCCTCTGGGGGAGGTGGCCCGAAGGGCCGGAGGGGGTTATCACCGCGCTGAATTGAGAGGAACGTCGCGCATGCCTAGCCCCACCTGCGTCTGGGACCTGAAAGCCACCCTCGGCGAAGGGCCAATCTGGTCCGCCGAGGAGCAGGCGGTGTGGTTCGTCGACATCAAGAGCCACAAGGTCCATCGCTTTCATCCGGCCAGCGGCGCCACGGCCAGCTTCGACGCGCCCGACCAGGTGACGTTCCTGGCCCCGCACGCCGGCGGCGGCGGTTTCGTGGCCGGGCTGAAGAGCGGCCTGCACCGCTTCGACCCCGCGACCGGCGCCTTCGTGTTCCTGGCCCAGATCGAGCCGCCCGAGCTCAACAACCGTCCCAACGACGCCACGGTCGACGCCGAGGGCCGCCTGTGGTTCGGCACCATGCACGACGGCGAGGACACCCCGACGGGCGCGCTCTACCGCCTCGGCGCCGACGGCAAGCCGGTCCAGCAGGACGAGGGTATCTGCATCACCAACGGCCCCTGCGCGTCGCCCGACGGCAAGACCTTCTACCACACCGACACCCTGGAAAAGATCATCTGGGCCTATGACCTGGACGCGGACGGCGAGCTGTCGAACAAGCGGGAGTTCTTCCGCCTGGACATGGAGAACGCCTGGCCCGACGGCTCGGTGGTCGACGCCGAGGGCTTCGTCTGGACGGCCCTGTGGGGCGGCCACGGCGCCCTGCGCCTGTCGCCCCAGGGCGAGGTCGTCGACCGCGTGACCCTGGACGCCATCAATGTCACCAAGCCCTGCTTCGGCGGGCCCGACCTGAAGACCCTCTACTTCACCACCGCCCGCAAGGGCCTGAGCGACGCGCAGCTGGCCGCCTATCCGCTGTGCGGCGGCCTGTTCGCCCTGCCCGTCGCCGTGGCCGGCCAGCCCCAGTACGAGGTGCGCCTTGACCTCCCCTAATACCCCATCTGGCCGAACGCCTCGCCGCTTCCGCTCGCGCGACTGGTTCGACAACCCCGACCATATCGACATGACCGCCCTCTATCTGGAGCGGTTCATGAACTACGGGATCACCCCGGAGGAGCTGCGCAGCGGCAAGCCGATCATCGGCATCGCCCAGACCGGCAGCGACATCTCGCCGTGCAACCGCATCCACCTGGACCTGGTGACCCGGATCCGCGACGGCATCCGCGACGCCGGCGGCATCCCGATGGAGTTCCCCGTCCATCCGATCTTCGAGAACTGCCGCCGCCCGACCGCGGCGCTCGACCGGAACCTGTCCTACCTGGGCCTAGTCGAGACCCTGCACGGCTATCCGATCGACGCCGTGGTCCTGACCACCGGCTGCGACAAGACCACCCCGGCCGGCATCATGGCCGCCACCACGGTCAACATCCCGGCCATCGTGCTGTCGGGCGGGCCGATGCTGGACGGCTGGCACGACGGCGAGCTGGTCGGCTCGGGCACGGTGATCTGGCGCTCGCGCCGCAAGCTGGCGGCGGGCGAGATCGACGAGGCCGAGTTCATCCAGCGGGCCGCCGACAGCGCCCCCTCGGCCGGCCACTGCAACACCATGGGCACGGCGTCGACCATGAACGCCGTGGCCGAGGCCCTGGGCCTGTCGCTGACCGGCTGCGCGGCCATCCCGGCCCCCTATCGCGAGCGTGGCCAGATGGCCTATCGCACCGGCCAGCGGATCGTCGACCTGGCCTATGAGGACATCAAGCCCAAGGACATCCTGACCAAGCAGGCGTTCGAGAACGCCATCGCCCTGGTGGCGGCGGCCGGCGGCTCGACCAACGCCCAGCCGCACATCGCGGCCATGGCGCGGCATGCGGGCCTGGAGATCACCGCCGACGACTGGCGCGCGGCCTACGACATCCCGCTGATCGTCAACATGCAGCCGGCCGGCAAGTACCTGGGCGAGCGCTTCCACCGGGCCGGCGGCGCGCCCGCGGTGCTGTGGGAGCTGCTGCAGCAGGGCCGCCTGCACGGCGACGTCCTGACCGTCACCGGCAAGACCATGGCCGAGAACCTCGAGGGTCGCGAGACCAGGGACCGCGAGGTGATCTTCCCCTACGCCCAGCCCCTGGCCGAGAAGGCCGGGTTCCTGGTGCTGAAGGGCAACCTGTTCGACTTCGCGATCATGAAGTCCAGCGTGATCGGCGCCGACTTCCGGGCCCGCTACCTGTCCAAGCCCGGCCAGGAAGACATCTTCGAGGCCCGGGCCATCGTCTTCGACGGCTCGGACGACTACCACGCCCGGATCAACGACCCGGCGCTGGAGATCGACGAGCACTGCATCCTGGTGATCCGCGGGGCGGGCCCGATCGGCTGGCCCGGCTCGGCCGAGGTGGTCAACATGCAGCCGCCGGACGCCCTGCTGAAGCGCGGGATCATGAGCCTGCCCACCCTGGGCGACGGCCGCCAGTCGGGCACCGCCGACAGCCCCTCGATCCTCAACGCCTCGCCCGAGAGCGCGGTCGGCGGCGGGCTGTCCTGGCTGCGCACCGGCGACACCATCCGCATCGACCTGAACACCGGCCGCTGCGACGCCCTGGTGGACGAGGCGACCATCGCCGAGCGCCGCAAGGAAGGTCTTCCGGCCGTGCCGGCGACCATGACCCCCTGGCAGGAGATCTACCGCGCCCATACCGGCCAGCTGGAGACCGGTGGCGTTCTGGAGTTCGCGGTCAAGTACCAGGACCTGGCGTCGAAGCTGCCGCGGCATAACCACTGACCGGAAGGAAGACCCCCTCCGGCCCTTCGGGCCACCTCCCCCAGAGGGGGAGGATCTACGCGGGAGATGCTCCCCCTCTGGGGGAGCTGTCGCGAAGCGACTGAGGGGGCTTCGCCGCCCCCTATCCGCCCACCGCCCCGCCGCCGAAGTCGAACTGCTCGGGCCGGGCCTTGCCGCCGCCCAGGCTGTAGGTGAAGCCGAAGAACACCGCCCGCACGTTGGCCCGGCGCTCGATCCGCTCCCGCAGGCCCGGGGTGTCGAGCACGGTGGTGTCGTGGAACGAGTCGAGCACGTCGTTGGCGGTGACCACGAGGTTCAGCTTGTCGCTGACCTTGCGACGATAGCCCAGGTTCAGCAGCGAGATCGGCTCGCGATAGCCTTGCGGCGTCAGGCGCTTGCCCGAGGTGAAGCCGTTCAGCTGGAAGAAGTCCCTGGGCGTGGCCTGCCAGCTGAGGCTGGCGCGGCCCGACAGGGTCGTGCCCGACCGCGCGCCGGTGAAGCCCAGGTCGCTGGCGTCGATCTCGTTCCAGAAGGCGTTGCCGCTGATGTTGTAGCTGAGCTTGGGCGTCAGCCTGCCGTTGGCCACCAGCTCCAGCCCGCCGTTGCGGCTCTTGGCCAGGTTCTCGCGCGTGGTCAGGAAGACGCCGCCGCCGAGGTCGCGCACCACGTCGGTCACGCCGTCGCGGCTCTCGCGATAATAGGCCGTGGCCAGGTACGAGGCCGGGCCCTTCCGGTACTGCCAGCCCAGCTCGTAGGAGTCGGTGATCTGCGGCTTGAGGTCGGGATTGCCGGCCCGGTAGTTGTTGGGGTCCTGGTAGATCCGGTAGGGGTTGAGGTCCTGGACCTGCGGGCGCTGGACGCGCCGGCTGTAGTTGGCGATCAGGGTCTGGGTCTGGCTCAGGGTGTAGCCCAGGTGCAGCGACGGATAGACCTTGAAATAGCTGTTGTCGTCCTCCTGGGCCGAGGTCACCTGGTGGGTGCGGATCTCGACCTGCTCGGCCCGCAGCCCGGCCAGGGCGGTGAAGTCGCCGAACGGCCGCTCGTAGGTGACGTAGCCGGCATAGACGTCCTGGTCGTAGAGGAAGCGGTTGGTGCGGCTGGGATCCACGACCTGGCCGGCCAGCGACGGGCCGTGGGTTCCGTGGTTGTCGTAGTCGTTGTCGACGCCCTCCAGGTCGAGCCCGGTCTTCAGCTTGGACTCGCCGGACATCGGGCGGGTGTAGTCGAGCTTGAAGTTGACGCGGTCCTGGTCGGCGCCGAAACCGTAGGTCTCGTAGACGTCGGCGAGGGCCGCGTTGTCGATGAAGGCCTGGCCGTCGCGCTGGAAGTCGGTGGCCTCGTATTCCAGGTGGGCGTCCAGCTCGTGCTCGGCGCCCTTGAACTGGTGGCGCCAGTCGCCGCTGACCGCGCCGTTGTCGCGGCTCATCCTGGCGCTGGACGCGCGGGCATAGGCCAGGGCCGAGGCGCTGGGCGTCGCGCCCAGGACCGTGAAGGTCTCCTCGCCGCCGGTGCTGTAGTCCATGCCCCGGAACCGGACCTCGCCGCTGAGCCGGTCCTTCGGGGTGAGGTTGTAGTCGACGCCGCCGCGCAGGTTCACCGCCCGGCCGGCGTTCTTGAACGCGCCGTCCTGCACGGTATGCGCGCCGGGGTCGGTCGCGGTGGCGGTGTCGCGCTCGTCGGTCGACCAGAAGGCCTGGCGGTCGTAGCGGAAGCCCGCGTCCCCCGAGAGGGTCAGCTTGCCCTTGACCAGGTTGCCGGTGACGCCGGTGTTGTAGCGGCCGTCCGGACCGACGTTCAGCTTGACCGAGCCGGTCGCGCCCGGCTTGCGGGTCTTCTTGGTGATCAGGTTGATGATCCCGGCCGTGCCGTCGGGGCGATAGGCGGCCGAGGGATTGGTCATCACCTCGACGCGGTCGATCTGGTCGGCCGGCATCTGCTGCAGGGCGTCGGCCTTGCCGTCGCCGTTGAACATGCTGGACGGCTTGCCGTCGATCATGATCGTGACGTTCGGATCGCCGCGCAGGCTGACATTGCCCTGCACGTCGACCTCGACCGAGGGGATGTTGCGCAGGGCGTCGGCGATCGAGCCGGTCTTGGCCGACAGGTCGTTGGCGACGCTGTAGCTGCGGCGGTCGATCGAGGTGCGCAGGGCGGTGGAGTCGCTGGTCACCGTCACGCCCTCGACGGCGGTCGGCGTGTCGGCCTTGCCGGCCGGGGCGGGCTTGGCGGGTTGCGGCGCGGCCTGGGCCAAGGCCAGGCCCGGCGACAGGATCGCCGCCGCGGCGAGGAGCAGGATTTTCGGACGCAACGCACTTCCCCCGAAGATGACCGCCGGCGGATGCTCGTCCCCGACGCCAAGGCTAAGACGCCATCACGGCCCACGGGGCAAATGTCTTTTCGGCAATGTTCTCGCGCAGGGTTCGTGGAGACGGATGACAACGTTGCCAATGCACCTTAAGCCTGGACGACGTGAGGACGCTTGCGGCCTGATACCGCTAACATTAAGGTCGGGCCAACCAAGAGCCCAAGGCGGGACTCGTTAGGGATCAAACGCGGCCTTCGGGCCTTTCGGGGAAGACCAAAGTGGCATCAGTTTTGAGCGCCGGGCCCAGCCCTGGCATGAGCGCCGACGGCGCCAAGGTGAACATCGCCTTCATCGCCGCCATCGTGGCCGTCGCCACCATCGGCGGCTTCATGTTCGGCTACGACAGCGGGGTCATCAACGGCACCCAGGAAGGCCTGGAGAAGGCCTTCAACCTCAGCAAGCTGGGCACCGGCCTGAACGTCGGCGCGATCCTTCTGGGCTGCGCCGCGGGCGCCTTCGCCGCCGGCCGCCTGGCCGACGTCTGGGGCCGCCGCACGGTGATGATCATCGCCGCCCTGCTGTTCCTGGTCAGCGCCCTGGGCACCGGGGCCTCGCACACCTCGCTGGTGTTCATCGCCTTCCGCCTGATCGGCGGCCTGGGCGTCGGCGCCGCCTCGGTGCTGTGCCCCGTCTACATCTCGGAAGTCACGCCCGCGAACATCCGCGGCCGGCTGTCGTCCGTGCAACAGATCATGATCATCACCGGCCTGACCGGCGCGTTCGTGGCCAACTACATCCTGGCCCACACCGCCGGCAGCTCGACCGCTCCGTTCTGGCTGGGCCTGCCGGCCTGGCGCTGGATGTTCTGGATGCAGACCATCCCGGCGGGGATCTTCTTCTTCAGCCTGCTGTCGATCCCGGAAAGCCCGCGCTTCCTGGTCGCCAAGGGCAAGGAGGCCGAGGCCGAAAAGATCCTCTCGCGCCTGTTCGGCGCGGGCCAGGGCGCCGGCAAGGTCGCCGAGATCCGCGCCTCGCTGGCCGCCGACCACCACAAGCCCAAGCTCTCGGACCTGCTGGATCCGACCACCCGCAAGGTCCGCATGATCGTCTGGGCCGGCCTGGTCCTGGCCGTCTTCCAGCAGCTGGTGGGCATCAACATCGTCTTCTACTACGGCTCGGTGCTGTGGCAGTCGGTGGGCTTCACCGAGGACGACAGCCTGAAGATCAACATCCTGTCGGGCGCCCTGTCGATCCTGGCCTGCCTGGCCACGATCGCCGTCATCGACAAGATCGGCCGCAAGCCGCTGCTGCTGATCGGCTCGGCCGGCATGGCGGTGACGCTGGGCATCCTGACCTGGTGCTTCTCGACCGCCACCACGGTGGACGGCTCGCTGCACCTGGCGGCCGGCACGGGCCCGATCGCCCTGTTCGCCGCCAACGCCTATGTCGTGTTCTTCAACCTCAGCTGGGGCCCGGTCATGTGGGTCATGCTGGGCGAGATGTTCCCCAACCAGATGCGCGGCTCGGCCCTGGCGGTCGCCGGCTTCGCCCAGTGGATCGCCAACTTCGCCATCTCGGTCAGCTTCCCGGCCCTGGCCGCGATCAGCCTGCCGATGACCTACGGCTTCTACGCCGTCAGCGCCCTGGTCTCCTACTTCCTGGTCCAGAAGCTGGTCCACGAGACCCGGGGCAAGGAACTGGAGGCGATGGAGGGCTAGCGCCGCCTCGTGCTGAAAAACAGGACGCCCGGGAGGCCTCTCTCGGGCGTTTCCTTTGCCTGGAACCACAATCTAAGATTCCATATTCGAAGATACTATTTAGAATTGATCTCGTCGCGCCAACGCGCTCAGGATGGAGGCTTGTGAGGGCAGCTCACGGGCATTCGAGGGAGATCGCCGTGTTGAAGACCAGAAGACTGAGATGGGCCATGGCCGGTGTCGGCGCGCTGGCCGCGATCGCCATTCCCCTGGTGACGATGGCCTATCCGAAATACGGCTGGGACCGCATCTACTACGACGACGCCGCCCATACCAATGCGGTCGGCGAGCAGACCCTGTACTGCAACGGACACCCGCACATGTGGTGGGGGACGAACTCTCCCTACTTCGATGAAACGCTCATCGACTGCAACGATCCGCCGGATCCCTACAATCCCTGAACCATTTCAACGCCCGGGAGACCTCCTCCCGGGCGTCTTGTTTTGGGGTGTTTTTTGTGCGGTTCGAGGGCGCGGCGGCGTTGTTATGGGCCAAGCCAGAATGTCGAAAAAACATCATAGAAATCAACCGTGGCGACGAATGACACCGGTGGACACGACGCCAGGCTTGCCGCTAAGTGGGCGACAAGAAACGTAAGCGTATTGGTCGGGAGGAACACCCATGGTCGACATCAACCGCCGCGGCGCCCTGGGTTCGCTGCTGACCGGCGCGGCCGTCGCCGCCGTTCCCGCCGCCTCCCAGGCGGCCCAGATGGGGACCCTGCCCAGCGCGCCGGCGCCCGGCGCCGGGCCGACCTGGGTCAAGGGGATCGAGGGCCAGCGCAAGGCCGACCTGGGCGATGGGACCTTCCTCAACCCCATCCTGGCCGGCGACCATCCCGACCCGTCGATCCTCAAGGACGGCGACGACTACTACATGACCCACTCGTCGTTCGACGCCTATCCGGGCCTGCTGATCTGGCGCTCCAAGGACCTGGTGAACTGGACGCCGGTCGTGGCCTCGCTGAAGACCAACATCGGCTCGGTCTGGGCGCCGGAGATCTGCAAGCACAAGGGCCGCTACTACATCTACATCCCGGCCAAGTATCCGAACAACAACACCAGCTACGTCATCTGGGCCGACAGGATCGAGGGTCCGTGGAGCGAGCCGGTCGACCTGAAGCTGCCCCGCTACATCGATCCCGGCCACGTGGCCGACGAGAAGGGCGTGCGCTGGCTGTTCCTGTCGGGCGGCGACCGCATCCAGCTGGCGCAGGACGGCCTGTCGACGGTCGGCCAGCCCGAGCACGTCTACAATCCCTGGCGCTATCCGGACGACTGGGACGTCGAGGGCTTCTCGCCCGAGGGCCCCAAGGTGATGAAGCGCGGCGACTACTACTACCTGGTCACCGCCGTGGGCGGCACGGCCGGCCCGCCGACCGGCCACATGGTCATCGTCGCCCGGTCCAAGTCGCTGGCCGGCCCGTGGGAGGACGACCCGAAGAACCCGGTGGTCCGCACCACCAACAACAGCGAGAAATGGTGGTCGCGCGGCCACGCCACCCTGGTCGAGGGGCCGTCCGGCGACTGGTGGACCGTCTATCACGGCTACGAGAACGGCTTCTACACCCTGGGTCGCCAGACCCTGCTGGCGCCCGTGAAATGGACCCAGGACGGCTGGTTCGAGGTCGGCGGCGGCGACCTGTCGAAGCCGATCGCCAAACCGAAGGGTGGCCGGCCGGTTCCGCACGGCATGGCCTTGTCGGACGATTTCTCGGCCGACAAGTACGGCGTGCAGTGGAGCTTTTTCGATCCCAAGCCGGGCGAGCGCGACCGGATCAAGCGCGAGGGCGGCGTCCTGACCCTGAAGGGCGCGGGCGAGGCCCCGTCCAGCGGCGCGCCCCTGATCTTCGTCAACGGCGACCAGGCCTACGAGATCGAATGCGAGATCGAGGTCGATCCGGACACCCGCGCCGGCCTGATCCTGTTCTACGACCGCCAGCTCTATTGCGGCCTGGGCTTCGATACGAAGGCCTTCGTCACCCACCAGTACGGCATCGAGCGCGGCCGACCGGCCAACCCGCACGGCGCGAAGATGCTGATGCGGCTGCGCAACGACCGCCACATCGTCAGCTTCCACACCAGCGGCGACAATGGGGCGACCTGGAAGCGCTTCGACCGCGGCATGGAGGTCTCGGGCTACCACCACAATGTGCGCGGCGGCTTCCTGATGCTGAAGCCGGGCCTCTACGCCGCGGGCAAGGGCTCGGCGCGGTTCAAGGGGTTCAAGTATCGGGCGCTGGGTAGGCATCCGGTGTCATCCCGGACGAGCGCGCAGCGCGAAGATCCGGGACCGACGCGTGAACTCGGCGCTTCCGGCGGTCCCGGATCGGCGCCCGGCGCTGCCGGGCTTGTCCGGGATGACAGACGTTAGTGGAGTCGGACAGAAGATGAAGCTCACCCCCCTCCTCCTCGCCGCCGCCCTCCTCGCCACCCCCGCCCTGGCCCAGGCGCCCGCCGATCCCCCGCCGTTCAAGGCCACCAGGATCCTGCTGGTCGGCGACTCGACCACGGCGGTGAACAGCGGCTGGGGCGGGGCGTTCTGCGCGACGCGGGTGACCTCGAACGTCGCCTGCGTGAACCTGGGGCGCGGCGGGCGCAGCACCAGCACCTATCGGTCCGAGGGCTCCTGGGCCCTGGCCCTGGGCGAGATCAAGGGCGGACCGTTCGCCGAGACCTATGTGCTGATCCAGTTCGGCCACAACGACGCCTATGGCCGGGCCGAGCGGCTGACCGACCTGAAGACCGAGTTCCCGGCCAATCTCAGGCGCTATGTCGAGGAGGCCCGCGCGGCCGGCGCCCGGCCGGTGCTGGTCACGCCCCTGGCGCGCCGGCAGTTCAAGGACGGCAAGCTGGTCGACGACCTGGCCCCGTGGGCCCAGGCGGTCCGGGCGGTCGCGGCCGAGACCGGGACGCCGCTGGTCGACCTGAACGCCCGCAGCGCCCAGGCCGCCCAGGCCCTGGGTCCGCTGAAGGCCGCCGCCTGGGCCGAGGCCCCGCCCCCGCCGGCCCTGGCCCAGGCGATCGCCGGCGGCACGACGGTGGGCGTGAAGTTCTACGAGCCGCCGATCCCCGGCGCCGCGCCCGTGCCCATGGACCCGCCGACGCCGCCGGCCGCGATCCTGCCGAAGACGGGCCGGTTCGCGCCGGTGTTCGACTACACCCACCTGGGGCCGGCGGGCGCGGCGGCCTGTTCGGAGATCGTCGCCGAGGACCTGGTGAAGGCGGTTCCGGCGCTGGCGTGGAACCTGGTCCCGTAGGACGCCCCCTCCGTCACGCTGCGTATCCGCGGCGCCCCTTCTCCTCCCCCGTGCAAACGGGGGAGGTGGCCGCGAAGCGGACGGAGGGGGCGTTCGGCTATTGCGCCGGAGCCTTGGCGTCGGCCAGCGGCGGGCCGCTGAACTCGGCCTCGATCTGGACGTCGACCGCGTCGCCGACGCCCATGGTCGTGCCCGGCGCCGGGACGCCGAAGCCCATGCCGAACTCCGAGCGGTTGAACACGCCGTGGGCCGAGAAGCCGATGCGGGCGTGGGGGTCCATCGGGTGGCCGGCGTAGCCGCCGTTGAAGGTGGCGTCCAGCACCACCGGCTTGGTCACGCCGTGCAGGGTGAAGTCGCCGGTGATCTTGGCGGTGTTGGCGCCGGTGACCTCGACCTTGGTCGAGCGGAAGGTGATGGCCGGATACTGGGCCGCGTCCAGCCAGGCCTTGCCGGTCAGCTCGTCCTTGAAGCCGGCGGGCGGGCTGGGCAGGGTCAGCGACTTGGGATCGATCGTCGCCTCGACGCTGGAGGCCGAGGGGTTGGCCGGGTCGAACTTCAGCTTGGCGTCGAAGTCGCTGAACCGCGCGGTGTAGTGCGAAAAGCCCAGGTGGCTGACCTTGAACTCCAGGCTGGCGTGGGCGGGGTCCAGTTTGTAGTCGCCGGCCGGGACCTTGGGCATGACGAACTTGTCCGCGGTCGCCGCGGGCGCGGCGGCCGGTGCTGACTGCGACGCGGGCGCTTCGGCCTTCTTGTCGGCCGGCGGCGAACAGGCGGCCAGGGCCAGGGCGGCGGCGCCGGCGGTCAGCCAGAAAACCCGGCGCGCGCGCGGGCGGACAGTCGAATAGGTCATGGCGTCTTCCCTTTTGTTTGGCGGTCCGAAGGGGCCCACGCGCCGTTCCCGGTCGAATCCGAGGCGCGCGATCCCACGAAGGACGCACGACGGTGCGGAGTCCCGACATGGGGCCGCTTTTTTCTCGTCACAACTTGACGTTACGGAAAGGCTGACGATCCTGTCCACCGCTATGTCGACGCCCCCTGTGGGAGACGGTTCTTGAGCAGTCTCGCGGTCCTAGCCCAGCAGTTGCCGGACCGTCTCGCGCAGGACGCGGGTCAGGGACTCGCGGTCGGTGTCGGGGTGATTGACCGCGCGGATGATCATGCCGTCGAACAGCAGGCCCACGACCTCGCAGCGCGCCTGGAACTCGGCGTCGGTCCATTCGGGCCTGCGGCCACGGTCCAGCATGGCCTGGGCGTAGACCCGCTCCTGCTCGTCGGCGGCCCGCAGGATCGCGGCGACCTTCGAATTGCGGCTGGCCTCGGCCAGGACCTCGAGGGTCAGGGCCGCCCGGCCCAGGTCGAAGCACTTGCCGACGGCCTCGGGCAGGTGCTCGACCAGGGCGTCGACCAGGTCGCCCGGCCGGCTTTCCATCTCGGCGAACTTCTCGCGCATCTCGGCCAGGTCCTGGGCGACGATGGCGGCGATGATCGCCTCCTTGTTCTCGAAGTAGCGGTAGATCTGGCCCACGCTCAGGCCCGCGGCCTTGGCGATCTCGGCCATGCTCGCGCCATGGAACCCGGCTTGCCGCACGCAGTCGCACGCGGCGTCCAGGATCTGCTGCCGGCGCGCCTCGGGCGTCGGTCGCAGCGTGATGTTGGCGTCGTCGACCATCGAAAGCTTCGCTTCCCAATTAAATTTCCGTCACGTCAAGCTGGACGGAACCCCCGAGGTTGACTTGCGACAACCTCGGACCTATGTCCAGCCCCGTTGAGAATGAACGTTCATTCTCATGTTGGTTACCATCAAGACGTCGTCAAGGCCGAAGGCCTGCGACGCCCTGTCGCTCCTGGGGTTTCTGCATGTCCTTCGACCGTTCTCGCGCCGTCCTTTCGGCGGCCTCCCTGGCGGCCATCGCTCTAACCCTGGCGGCTTGCGGCCAGGGGAAGGGCGGCCCCGGCGGCATGGGCCCCGGCGGGCCTACCCCGGTCGGCGTCGTCGTCGCCAAGACCGAGCCGGTCACCCTGACCAGCGAACTGACCGGGCGCACCTCGGCCTATCTGGTCTCGGAGGTGCGGCCGCAGGTCGGCGGCATCGTCAAGGCCCGCCTGTTCCAGGAAGGCGGCTATGTCCGCGCCGGCCAGCCGCTCTACCAGATCGACCCGGCCACCTTCCAGGCCGCCTACAACAGCGCCGCCGCCGGCCTGGCCCAGGCCCAGGCGACCGCCACGGCCGCCAAGCTGAAGGCTGACCGCTACAAGGAGCTGGTCGCCATCAACGCCGTCTCCAAGCAGGACAACGACGACGCCCAGGCCGCCAGCCTGCAGGCCATCGCCAACGTCGCCGCCCAGAAGGCCGCCGTGGACAACGCCCGCATCAACCTGGGCTGGACCAAGGTCGTCTCGCCGATCTCGGGCCGCATCGGCAAGAGCTCGGTCACCCCCGGCGCCCTGGTCACCGCCAGCCAGGCCACCGCCCTGTCCACGGTGCAGGACCTGTCCAGGATCTATGTCGACCTGACCCAGTCCTCGGCCGACATGCTGAAACTGCAGGCGGCGCTGAACAGCGGCCAGCTGGGCCGCAGCGGCTCGGCCCAGGTGACGCTGAAGCTGGAGGACGGCTCGACCTACCCGATCCCCGGCCGCCTGGAGTTCTCGGACGTCACGGTCGACCCGACCACCGGCTCGGTCGGCCTGCGCGCCACCTTCGACAACCCCAACGGCGTGCTGCTGCCCGGCATGTACGTCCGCGCCGTGCTCGGCAAGGGCGTGGCCAGCGACGGCATGCTGATCCCGCAGGCCGCCGTCAGCCGCGATCCCAAGGGCAACGCCACCGTGATGGTGGTCGGCGCCAAGGGCGCGGCCGAGCCCCGCCAGATCGTCACCACCCAGACGGTGGGCGACAAGTGGCTGGTGAGCTCGGGCCTGAAGGCCGGCGAGCAGGTCATCGTCGAGGGCCTGCAGAAGGTCCGTCCCGGCGCCCCGGTGAAGCCGGCCGTCATCACCGCTACCGCTGCTGCTCAGTAAGGCCGGTCCGTCATGCTTTCCCGTTTCTTCATCGATCGGCCGATCTTCGCTTGGGTCGTCGCGATCGTCATCATGCTGGCGGGGGCCCTGGCCATCCGCGGCCTGCCGATCGCCCAGTATCCCGACATCGCCCTGCCCCAGGTGTCGGTCAACGCCATCTATCCCGGCGCCTCGGCCAAGACCGTCGAGGACAGCGTCACCCAGGTCATCGAACAGAAGATGAAGGGCCTGGACGGCCTGGACTACATGTCGTCGACCAGCGACAGCTCGGGCTCGGCCACCACCACCCTGACCTTCAAGGCCGGCACCAACATCGACATCGCCCAGGTGCAGGTGCAGAACAAGCTGCAGACGGCCACCGCGCTCCTGCCGCAGGAAGTGCAGCAGCAGGGCCTGACCGTGGCCAAGTCGGCCCGCAACTTCCTGCTGATCGTCGGCATGTATTCCGAGGATCCGAAGACCACCAACACCGACCTGGCCGACTACATCGCCAGCAACCTGCAGGATCCGCTGAGCCGCGTCGACGGCGTGGGCGAGGTCCAGCTGTTCGGCGCGCAGTACGCCATGCGCATCTGGCTGGATCCCAACAAGCTGACCAGCTACAGCCTGACGCCCGCCGACGTGATCGCCGCGATCCGGGCCCAGAACGCCCAGGTCTCGGCCGGCCAGCTGGGCGGCGTGCCCAACCTGCCGGGCACCGCCCTGAACGCCACGATCACGGCCCAGTCGCGCCTCTCCACCCCGGCCGAGTTCCAGGAAATCATCGTCAAGAACAGCGCCGGCGGCGCCATCGTCCACCTGCGCGACGTGGCCCGGGTCGAGCTGGGCGCGGAAAGCTACGGCTTCGGCGCCAAGTACAACGGCAAGCCCGCCGCCGGCCTGGCCATCCGCCTGGCCCCCGGCGCCAACGCGCTGAACACCGCCGACGCCGTCAAGACGCGGGTCGAGCAGCTGTCCAAGACCTTCCCGGCCAGCTACCGCTACGTCGTCCCCTACGACTCGACGCCGTTCGTGAAGCTGTCGATCGAGGAAGTGGTCAAGACCCTGGTCGAAGCCATCGTGCTGGTCTTCATCGTCATGTTCCTGTTCCTGCAGAACTGGCGCGCGACCCTGATCCCGACCATCGCCGTGCCGGTCGTCCTGCTGGGCACCTTCGGCGTGCTGGCGGCCTTCGGCTACTCGATCAACACCTTGACCATGTTCGGCCTGGTGCTGGCCATCGGCCTGCTGGTCGACGACGCCATCGTCGTGGTCGAGAACGTCGAGCGGGTGATGAGCGAGGAGGGCCTGTCCCCCGTCGAGGCCACCCGCAAGTCGATGAACGAGATCACCGGGGCCCTGATCGGCATCGCCCTGGTCCTGGCCGCGGTGTTCGTGCCCATGGCCTTCTTCGGCGGCTCCCAGGGCGTGATCTACCGCCAGTTCTCGATCACCATCGTCTCGGCCATGGCCCTGTCGGTGCTGGTCGCCCTGATCCTGACGCCGGCCCTGTGCGCCACCCTGCTCAAGCCGGTGACCCATGGCGAGGGCCATGTCCTCAAGACCGACCACGAGGGCCCCTTGGGCTTCGTGGTGAACCTCGCCAACCGCTTCTTCAACTGGTTCAACCGCAACTTCAACGACGTCAGCCGCCGCTATCAGGGCGGGGTCCGCGGCCTGCTGGGCAAGGGCGGCCGCTGGATGCTGGCCTATGGCGTGATCATCCTGGTGATGGGCTTCCTGTTCATCCGCCTGCCCAGCGCCTTCCTGCCCGAGGAAGACCAGGGCACGATGTTCACCCTCGTCCAGCTGCCGCCCGGCGCGCCGGAAGAGCGGACCCAGGCCGTGCTCGACCAGGTGCGTAACCACTTCCTGGTCGACGAGAAGGAGTCGGTGCAGGCGGTGTTCACCGTCGCCGGCTTCAGCTTCGCCGGCGCGGGCCAGAACGCCGGCCTGGCCTTCATCCGCCTGCGGGACTTCGACGAGCGCAAGGCCGCCAACCTGAAGGCTCCGGCCGTCGCCGGCCGGGCCATGGGCAAGTTCATGCAGATCCGCGACGCCATGGTCTTCGCGGTCGTGCCGCCGGCCGTGCCGGAGCTGGGCACCTCCTCGGGCTTCGACTTCCAGCTGCAGGACATCGGCGGCGTCGGCCACGACGCCCTGATCGCCGCGCGCAACCAGGTGCTGGGCATGGCCGCCCAGGATCCCACCCTGGCCGGCGTGCGGCCCAACGGCCAGGACGACACCCCGCAGCTGAAGATCGACATCGACCAGGCCAAGGCCGGGGCGATGGGCCTGACCACGGCCGATATCAACGCCGCGCTCAGCGCCGCGTGGGGCGGCTCGTACGTCAACGACTTCATCGATCGCGGCCGGATCAAGAAGGTCTATGTCCAGGCCGACGCGCCCTACCGCATGCGTCCGGAAGACCTGAACAACTGGTACGTCCGCACCAGCACCGGCACGATGGCGCCGTTCTCGTCCTTCGCCACCAGCCACTGGATCTACGGCTCGCCGCGTCTCGAGCGCTACAACGGCCTGTCGTCGGTCAACATCCAGGGCGCGCCCGCCCCGGGCAAGAGCTCGGGCCAGGCCATGGCCGCCATGGAGAAGATCGCCGCCCAGCTGCCGCAGGGCATCGGCTTCGAATGGACCGGCCTGTCGGCCCAGGAACGCGAGTCCGGCAACCAGGCCCCGGCCCTGTACGGCATCTCGATCCTGGTGGTGTTCCTGCTGCTGGCGGCCCTCTACGAGAGCTGGTCGATCCCGCTGTCGGTGATCATGGTCATTCCGCTGGGCATCGTCGGCGCCCTGCTGGCCACCACCCTGCGCGGCCTCAGCAACGACATTTACTTCCAGGTGGGCCTGCTGACGACCATGGGCCTGGCGTCCAAGAACGCCATCCTGATCGTCGAGTTCGCCAAGGACCTGCACGAGCAGGGCAGGGACCTGGTCGAGGCGACGGTGGAGGCGGTCCGCATCCGTCTGCGCCCGATCATCATGACCTCGCTGGCCTTCGTCTTCGGCGTGCTGCCCCTGGCGATCTCCAACGGGGCCGGATCCGGGAGCCAGCACGCGATCGGCACCGGCGTGATCGGCGGCATGCTCTCGGCCACCGTGCTGGCGATCTTCTTCGTCCCGCTGTTCTTCGTGATCGTCGAGCGGATCTTCAAACCCAAGCCGCGTCGCCACGACGAGGCCGTCACGACTCCGGCCGAGAGCCACTAAAGATGCTTGTTCGCAACCTGACCCTGACCCTGCTGGCCGCCACGGCCCTGAGCGCCTGCACCCTGGCGCCCAAGACCGTGCGCCCCGCCCTGGCGGTCGACAACGCCTGGCCGATCGCCCAAGCCAACACGGGGGGGGCCAACGGTTCGGCGACCACCGCCGCCGACCTGGCCTGGCGCGACGTGTTCATCGATCCGCGCCTGCAAGGGGTGATCGACCTGGCGCTGAGCAACAACCGCGACCTGCGCGTGGCGGTGCTCAACATCGAAAAGGCCCGCGCCCAGTACCGGGTGCAGCGCGCGGCCCTGCTGCCGGGCGTCGACGCCACGGCGACCGGGACCCGCAGCCACACGACCGAAGCCCAATCCGTCCTCCAGGGCGGCGATCGCACCACCACGACCTATACGGCCGGGGTCGGCGTCACCGCCTGGGAGCTGGACCTGTTCGGCCGGGTGCGCAGCCTCAAGGACGCCGCCCTGCAGAGCTACCTGGCCACCCGCGAGACCAGCCGCTCGGTGCAGATCAGCCTGATCGCCCAGACGGCCAACAGCTGGCTGAGCCTGGCCGCCGACCAGGACCTGCTGGCCCTGGCCCAGGAGACCCTGCGCACGCGGGAAGAGTCGCTGAAGCTGACCCGCAGCCGGTTCGACGCCGGGGCGGCCAACCAGTTGGACCTGCGCCAGGCCGAGACCCTGGCCGAGACCGCCCGCTCGGACGTGGCGACCTATGTCGCCCAGGTCGAGCAGGACAGGAACGCCCTGCGGCTGGTGGTCGGCGCCGACGTGCCGGCCGACCTGCTGCCGGCCGGCGGCCTGGTCACCGCCCAGATCCTGCCGGACCTGCCCGCCGGCATCCCGTCCGACGTGCTGACCCGCCGGCCGGACGTGCTGGCCGCCGAGCATGACCTGGCCGGCGCCAACGCCAATATCGGCGCGGCCCGGGCGGCGTTCTTCCCGAGCATCAGCCTCACCGCCTCGACGGGCGTCGCCAGCGGCGCGCTGAGCAATCTGTTCGACAGCGGCAACGGGACCTGGAGCTTCGCCCCGCGCATCAGCCTGCCGATCTTCGCCGGCGGGGCCAATGTCGCCAATCTCGACAGCGCCAAGGCCAGCCGCGACATCGCGGTGGCCAATTACGAGAAGGCGGTGCAGACCGCGTTCCGCGAGGTCTCCGACGGCCTAGCCGTGCAGTCGACGATCCAGGACCGGGTGGGCTCGCAGGAGCGCCTGGTCGCCGCCGCCAACGACTCGGTCCGCCTGTCGCGGGCCCGGTACGGCGCGGGGATCGACAGCTCCCTGACCCTGCTGGACGCCCAGCGGACGCTCTACACCGCCCAGCAGGGCCTGATCGGGGCCCGCCTGGCCCGGGCCACCAACCTGGCCACGCTGTACAAGTCGCTCGGCGGCGGCGCTCCCGCCGGCCGCTGAGCCACATAGATCCCCCGACCCCAGCGGGGGAGTGCTAGCGGCGTCGCCCCCCGACGCCGCCAAGCCGGAAGGGGCGCGCTCCCCCCAGATCCCGCGCGCCCCTTCCAACCTTGCCAGGGCGCGGGCGTGGAGCGCGCCAGCGGCCGGACCCTCGGCTTCAGCGCTCAGATCAAGTTGTCATCCCGGAAGCCCCGCAGGGGCTGTCCGGGACCCAGGGGACCGGACCAAAGCCGTGCCCGCCCCTGGATCCCGGACAAGCGCTGCGCGCTTTCCGGGATGACAACAGGAGGGGCGCGGCGATGCGGACGCGCCGGGACTCGTCACCGCTCGCGCCGCCACTCCGAGATCGGGATCGAACCGTCGGGACGCGGCGTCGGCACCTGGTAGCTGAGGCGGTCGGCGGTCAGGACGTATTTGCGCCGCTGCTCGGTCCCCTCCCAGTTGGGGAACGACGCCCCCTCGATCCGGAAGACCAGCACGTGGGCGGCCGTGTCGACGGCCACGGTCCCGTAGTGTGTGGACGATCCGAGCGCCGCGCTGGCGAACTCCTCCGGCGTGGCCGTCGCCTTGTCGCCCGAGGCGACGCGCAGGCGCTCGCCGTTGAAGATCTGCAGGCTGTAGCGCCCCTGGGCGTCGATGATCAGCCGCCCTTTCGGATGCTGGCCGTAGTCGCGGCTACGCGAACCGTCCGGCGCCAGGCGGTCGGCCGCCGTCAGGGTCCAGGTTCCGGTCAGCGAGGGCTCGGCCGCCGTCGCGGCGGTCGCCGACAGCGCCGTGGCCAGGGCCAGGCCGACGCCGAGACGCCGCCCGTGGATCGTGTTCATGTCGCCCTCCAAGATATAACCTGTTTATCAGGTTAGCTTGCCGATCTTTCGCGAAACACCATAACCTGTCAATCCGGTTCGGAGGGCGAGATGACGGCGAAGGCGGAAATCCGCGACGGTTTCAAGTTCCGGGGTGGCAGTCCGGCCCTGGACCTGGCGGCGACCGTGACGGGCCGGTTGGGCGCCGCGCCGCGCGACCTGCTGGCCACGCCGGCCGACCTCGACCGCTGGCTGGTGGCGGCCGAACTGGTCCAGGCCTCGCCAGGCTCCACCGAGGGCAACCTCGTCCAGGCCCGGTCGCTGCGCGAGGCGCTCTATCGCCTGGCCCTGTCGCGCGCCGAGGGCGCCGCCCTGCCCGAGGCCGACCGCGACCTGCTCAACGGCTACGCCGCCCTGCCCGCCGCCCCGCTGCAGCTGGACGCCGACGGCCGGGCCCGCCTGTCCGGCGACGTCCGCGGCCTGCTGGCCGAGCTGGCCCGCGAGGGCGTGTCGCTGCTGGGCGGCGACTTTTCCGACCGCATCCGCCAATGCGAAGGCCCGCCCTGCGCGGTGCTGTTCGTCGACACCTCGCGCAAGGGCGACCGCCGCTGGTGCTCGATGAGCGCCTGCGGCAACAAGGCCAAGGCAGCGGGGTGGCGGAAACGGGAGAAGGGCGGCTAGGCCGTGCGTCCTTCGAGGCTCGCCTGCGGCTCGCACCTCAGGACGAGGCAGGTAGGTGGCTCTGGGTTCCTCTTCCTGAGGCGCCCGCGCAGCGGGCCTCGAAGGACGCACCGTCTCACAGCGGCAGCTGCACCGTGCTCTTGACCTCTTCCAGCACCGCGTAGGTCCGGGTCTCGCGCACGCCCGGCATCTTCACGAGAATGTCGCCCAGGAAGCCGCGATAGGCCTCCATGTCGCGCACCCGGGCCTTGATCAGGTAGTCGAAGCCGCCCGCCACCATGTGGCATTCCAGGATTTCGGGCGCGCGGCGCACGGCCAGGGCGAAGTCGTCGAACACGTCGCCGGTCGTGCGATCCAGCACCACCTCGACGAAGATCAGCAGGGCGCGGTCGACCTTGGCCGGGTCCAGCAGCGCCGCGTAGCCGGTGATGAAGCCCCGCTCGCGCAGCCGCCGCACCCGGTCGAAGGTGGCGGCCGGCGACAGGTTGCAGCGCTTGGCCAGCTCGGCGTTGGTGATGCGGCCGTCGGCCTGCAGGACCCGCAAAAGCCGGCGATCGGTGTCATCTAGAGCAGACATCGCCATTTCCCTTTCTGACCGAAGATAGTTCGGAATTTCATACCAATAAACAAAGCACCTTCGCCATAGCCAGGCCTATACCCTCGATCGTCCTAGCGAGCTCGGCCGCCACCCCCCCCGGTGGCCCGGCGATCCAGGACCCGCCTCCGCCACTCCCCCCGGCGGAGCGCAGACATGGCGCCCTCTCCCCCGTTGGCGCCGTGTGAGAGCGGAAGGGACGCGCGACCTCCCCCCGTATCGCGTCCCTTCCCACCTCTCCCCTTCCCCAACCCCGCCTGGCCCCTCATGATCCGGCCCGCCCCGCGCGCCGCGACGGCTTGTCGCGCGCCTGGAGCCGATCGCGCCGTTGCGCGATTTCTCCGAAGATCATCCAGCCTCACCGCCAAACAAACGAAGCACCTTCGAGCAAACCGACGATATAGCGGCGATATCCACCAACGAGGCGACCATGACCGATTGGGATTCCCTGGACGACGGCAAGTATCGTGACGAGGCGGCGGTGATCGCCGACCTGCTGGCCGCCCAGCCCCTGAGCCGCGAGGACCGCGCCGCTGTCCGCGCCGAGGCCGAGGCCCTGGTCCGCGGCGCCCGCCGCAGCGTCCGCAAGCAGGGCGTGGTGGAAAGCTTCCTGCAGGAGTTCTCGCTCGGCACCCGCGAGGGCCTGGCCCTGATGTGCCTGGCCGAGGCCCTGTTGCGCACGCCCGACGACGACACCCGCGACAAGCTGATCGCCGAGAAGATCGGCTCGGCCGATTGGGCGTCCCACCTGGGCGGCAGCGACAGCCTGTTCGTCAACGCCTCGACCTGGGGCCTGATGCTGACCGGCAAGATCGTCGAGCCCGACGAAGACGCCAAGCGCGACCTGCCCGGCTTCATCAAGAAGATCGCGGGACGTCTTGGCGAGCCCGTGATCCGCGCCGCCGTCGGCCAGGCCATCCGCATCATGGGCGAACAGTTCGTGCTGGGCCGCACCATCGAGGCGGCCATCAAGCGCGCCGCCAACGACGGCGACATCTGCAGCTTCGACATGCTGGGCGAAGGGGCCCGCACCGCCGCCGACGCCGCCCGCTACGAGAAGGCCTATGCCGACGCCATCGAGACGGTCGGCAAGCTGTCCAACAGGGCCGGCCCCGAAGCCGGCCACGGCGTGTCGGTCAAGCTGTCGGCCCTGACCCCGCGCTACGAGGCGACGCAGGAGACCCGCGTCTGGGACGAGCTCTATCCGCGCGTCCTGCGCCTGGCCAGGATCGCCGCCAGGCACGACCTGAACTTCACCATCGACGCCGAGGAGGCCGACCGCCTGGCGCTGTCGCTGAAACTGCTGGACCGCCTGTGCCGCGAGCCCGAGCTGGGCGCGTGGACCGGCCTGGGCCTGGCCGTCCAGGCCTACCAGAAGCGCTGCCCCGAGGTGATCGCCCGCCTGACGGCCCTGTCGAAGGAGACCGGCCGCCGCCTGATGGTCCGGCTCGTGAAGGGGGCCTACTGGGACAGCGAGATCAAGCGCGCCCAGGTGGCCGGTCGCCCGGACTATCCGGTCTACACCACCAAGCCGGCCACCGACCTGTCGTACCTGGTCTGCGCCAAGGCCCTGATCGCCGCGGCCCCGCACCTCTACGCCCAGTTCGCCACCCACAACGCCCACACCCTGGCCGCCGTGGTGCGGATGTCGAAGACCGCCGGCGTCAGGATCGAGCACCAGCGCCTGCACGGCATGGGCGAGGCGCTCTACAAGGCCGCCGACGACCTCTATGACGGCGTCACCCTGCGGGCCTACGCCCCGGTGGGCGGCCACGAGGACCTGCTGCCCTACCTGGTCCGCCGCCTGCTGGAGAACGGCGCCAACACCTCGTTCGTCCACGCCCTGCTCGACGAGCGAGTGCCGGTCGAGAAGGTGGTGGTCGATCCGATCACCGCGGTCGAGGCCCATCCCGACCGCCACGCCAAGATCCCGACGCCGGTCGAGGTCTACGGCCCCCGCCGCCGCAACAGCGCCGGCCTCGACCTGTCGGTCAAAGCCGACCGCGACCGCCTGGCCGCCCACCTGGCCGAGCTGGACGGCCTGACCCTGTCGGCCGGCCCGCTGGTCGGCGGCAAGCTGACGGCGGGCGCCCCGCCGATGCCGGTGCAGAGCCCGGCCGACCACGAGCGGGTCGTCGGGGTGGTCTCCGAAGCCCAGCCGGCGCAGATCGACCAGGCCTTCCGCCTGGCCCGCGCCGCCCAGCCGGCCTGGGACCAGGCCGGCGGTCCGGCCCGAGCCGAGGTGCTGCGGGCCATGGCCGACGCCCTGGAGGCCAATCTCGAGCGCCTGTGCGCCCTCCTCTCGCGCGAGGCCGGCAAGACCCTGCCCGACGCCATCGCCGAGGTGCGCGAGGCCGTCGACTTCTGCCGCTACTACGCCAAGCTGGCCGAAGACCAGTTCGGCCTGGCCGGCGAGGTCCTGGCCGGGCCGGTCGGCGAGACCAACAGCCTGCGCCTGGCGGGCCGCGGCGTCTTCGTCTGCATCAGCCCATGGAACTTCCCGCTGGCCATCTTCACCGGCCAGGTCGCCGCCGCCCTGGCGGCCGGCAACGCGGTGCTGGCCAAGCCGGCCGAGCAGACCCCGCTGATCGCCATGGAGGCCGTGAAACTGTACCACGCCGCCGGCCTGGACCATCGCCTGCTGGCCCTGCTGCCGGGCCGTGGCGAGACGGTCGGCGCGGCCCTGACCGCCCACGAGGGCCTGGACGGCGTGGCCTTCACCGGCGGCACCGACACCGCCTGGCGGATCAACCAGACCCTGGCCCAGCGCCAGGGGCCGATCGTGCCGTTCATCGCCGAGACCGGCGGCCTCAACGGCATGTTCGTCGACACCACCGCCCAGCGCGAGCAGGTGATCGACGACGTGATCCTGTCGGCCTTCGGCTCGGCCGGCCAGCGCTGCTCGGCCCTGCGCCTGCTGTTCCTGCCCACCGACACCGCCGACCACATCATCGAGGGCCTGAAGGGCGCGATGGACGCCCTGGTCCTCGGCGACCCGGCCCAGGCCGTCACCGACGTCGGGCCGGTGATCGACCTCGAGGCCAAGGCCGCGCTGGACAAGCACCTGGCGCGCCTGAACCACGAGGCCAAGGTGCTGCACGCCCTGCCCGCGCCGGAGACGGGGACCTTCTTCGCCCCGGTGCTGGCCGAGATCCCCGCCGCCGACTTCCTGGAGCGCGAGGTGTTCGGCCCGGTGCTGCACGTGGTGCGCTACCGGCCCGAGGACCTGGCGCAGGTCG
>Ga0102590_1001833_pt1 | contig 28649 bp, 33 predicted proteins | sample AraplaMF_Col_mMF_FD_76859 | JGI IMG/M metagenome (GOLD analysis project Ga0102590, IMG submission 76859) | Arabidopsis root microbial communities from the University of North Carolina, USA - plate scrape MF_Col_mMF | ecosystem: Host-associated > Plants > Roots > Endosphere | place: USA... | reverse complement strand
AGGACAGCACGACGGCCCGTCAGGAGATGATGAAGATTGAAGACGACCCGCCTACCTACGCGGCTCCCGCAACAAAACCGGGACAAGCCGCCTGGCTGAACTTCTACGTGTCCCCCAAACCGAACGGAGCGCTTATTTCGAAATCGGGATAGTGGGGGGCCAAGAGGCGAATTTCTTAAATGCTGTACCAAGAATACCATGGATGAATATCGTGATCTGGTAGCTGCGGGGTTCGCGTTGCTTTGCGCCGCTGCCGGGTTAGTTGCTGGCTTGTTGTTTGTGACCCACAGGGATGTACAAACCGCGCCGGGAACAACAATCGAGCTGCCGAACAACGGCGGAATGACTCCGTTGATTTTGAGCGAATCGCGACGTTTGCGGAGATTTGAAAATGTCGCTGAGGTCGCTGGTAAACCTGCTTCGTTTAGTCCGTGGCCAAGTCGCGAAGTAGCGCTGTTGGATGCCGAGAACTCCCCCCGATAGACAAGCGTCCAGCACTTCACTGGTGCTGGAGCGGCTGGCCTTGATTGAGGAGCTGCGCCACCGCTGTAACCACTTGAACGGGTGCAAACGGCTTGTTCAGAATTATGCTGCCGGGAACGCCGTGAGACGGCCATTGATCGGCCGCTGCATCGGTCATGTATATTACCGGAATTTCCGGATTGATCTCTCTGGCGAGCTTGGCAACGTCCCAGCCGTTGAGTTGCCCTGAGAGGTTGATGTCCGTCACGAGCGCGCGATAGGTGTCTTTGCTCCGCTGCAGATGCTCTACTGCCTGTTCGCCAGTCCCCACGATCTCGACTTTGAAGCCTCCCTCTGACAAGGCATCTCCAACCACGTCCTGGATCAGGGAGTCGTCTTCAACCACCAGGACGACCACCAGTTCGCCTTGCTGCACGCCCACCTCCTCCACCACAGCGTTGTGGCGACCGAGGTAAGTACGAAAGTGCACACAAGTTCCAGTTTCGTAACCAATTTTTAGATTTATCCCCGCGGCTTCGGCCTCTGGTCGTTCAACGGCTCGACCTCGACCGTTGACTCTTCGGTTACCCGGTTGCGCTCGATCGTCAGCCGCACTTCGCGCCCCACGGGCGTCAGCCCGATCAGGTTGCGCATCTGCGTCGCGCTGCGGATCGGGATGTCATTGGCCTTGAGAATGACGTCGCCGCGGCGCAAGCCGGCCCGCTCCGCGGGCGACCCGGGGCTGACTTCCTTGATTCGGGCGCCTTGCATCGAGCCTGCGGCTGGCGTCTCCAAATCTTCCAGCGCAATGCCGATACGTCCGCGCTCCACCCGGCCGTTCTGCGCCAGCTGCTCCATCACTTTACGGGCCATATTGATCGGCACCGCAAAGCCGATGCCGACATTGCCGCCCCCCGGCGAGATGATCGCAGTGTTGATGCCCACCAGTTCCCCGCGCAGATTAATCAAGCCGCCGCCGGAATTGCCGGGGTTAATCGCCGCATCGGTCTGGATGAAATCCTCGTAGCCGTGCTTGCCGAGCCCGGTTCGTCCGAGCGCGCTGACGAGGCCTGAGGTCACGGTCTGGCCGAGGCCGAAGGGATTGCCGACCGCAACCACGAAATCGCCGACCTGGAGAGCATCGCTGTCGCCGAGCGCAATTGCCTTGAGCCCGACCGGCTCCTTGATCTGCAGCAGTGCAATGTCGGTCGGTGCGTCGCGGCCAACGACGCGACCGGCGAACTTGCGACCGTCCTTCGTCCTGATCTGCACCGCTGCGGCATTGGCCACGACGTGGTTTGCCGTCAGAACATAACCTCGTTGCGCGTCCACAATAACGCCGGAGCCGGTTGCGTTGACCTCTTTCTCGATTTGCTTCGGAACATCGAAGAATTCGCGGAACATCGGATCGCGGTAGAGTGGATTGTCTTCACGCACGCGACCGTGCACCGAAATGTTGACGACCGCAGGCGTGACCTGGCGAACGAGCGGCGCCAATGTCGGGACCAGCGCTCCGGTCTTGAGATCGGAGACTTGCGCCATCACCAGAGACGGTGCCCCAAACGTCAGCGTCAACACCAACAACGCCAATCGGATTGCGCGACCATTTCTCATCTTGTCTACCACGATATTCGAGGGAGCTTTTCAAGCGCTCGTCGGCAGCCACATCGCACGTTGCAGAGCGATGTGGGGAACGACACAAGCCGCAGCCATATGGCCGAACAGGACAAGGCCGAGGACAACGTGCGTGACCATCATGCGGCCCTACGTTGTGCGGCGGCCCAAGGCCACCGCAGCCGCATCGGCACGCCGCCACCACGCGGCGGGTCATCATTGTCATTGTCGCCGTCGAGCTTGCGCAAGGCTGCGAGAATATCCGCGAGCCGGACCGTGTGGCTCATGCCGGGAATCTCGCGCAACCACGGACAGGATTCCACCGCATACATGTCGGAGGCCCAGGACGACAGGATGATGCGCTTCTCCGGCGTGGAGAGCTCATTGTCGTTCAGGACGCTCCTTGGGGAATCGTAGTGAGCGGCGGGGTGAAAGATCGGATGAAGATTGTGGGCATTTGCGTTTGCGTTCGTCATCGTCGTGCCTCCCTTATCTCTCCTTTCCAAGGGATTGCTATGGGGAGAAGCGGCGGCGCGCAGCCGCCGCTTCCTGTTTCAGATTATGAGGTGCTGATCGCGATGCGTTTCACGCCCTCGCGCGGCTTGTCCGATTTGGGCAATGAGACAGTCAGGAGGCCGTTCTTGAACGACGCTTGGACCTTGTCCTCCTGCACGTCGTCGAACGGAATCTGACGCTCGAAGGCGCCGTAATAGCGCTCGCTGAAATATCTGCCATCGCCCTTGTGCTCGGCCTTCTTCTCGCCGCGGATCGTCAGGACGCCATTGGCAATTTCCACCTGAACGTCCTTGTCGGTCATTCCCGGCAACTCGGCCGACACGGTCAGCGCCTTGTCGGTTTCGCTGAGCTCGACCTTCGGCCAGCCGAGGCGACCGTCCATCGACGGCGACAGGCCGGTGTTGCCGAAGCCGCGAAATACATCGTCGAACAGACGATTCATTTCGCGGTGCAGGGTCAGGAAGGGATCGAAGCTGTCGCGCGCGGGCGCAAGCTCCTGGGTTTTCGACCACGGAATGAGATCACGAATAGCCATTGTTCTACCTCACTTGTTCATGTGAACAGGGAGTGCGGACGCTTCACGCGCCGCACGCCCCGTCTCGATGCTCCAATCGCGCCTAGGCTGCCTTCATCTGCGCGATCTGGGGTGAGGAAGAAGCGGTCGTTCCGATCTCGATACGGCGCGGCTTCATCGCTTCCGGCACCTCGCGCACCAAATCAATGATCAGCAGACCGTCCTGGAACGAGGCCTGCTTGACCTGGACATAGTCAGCGAGGTTGAACACGCGCCGGAACGGACGAGCCGCGATACCTTGGTACAGGTATTCGCGCGCGGCACCGTCGGGCTTCTTGCCTTCGACGGTCAGAACATTTTGTTCCGCTGTCACAGCGATGTCCTGAACGCCGAAGCCGGCCACTGCCAGCGTGACCCAGTAGTGGTCTTCACCGAAGCGTTCGATGTTGTAGGGGGGATAGTTGTCTTCGGTCGCCTGACGCAGCGTCGAATCGACGAGGTCAGCCAGGTGATCGAAGCCGATCGTGGAGCGCCACAGCGGCGCGAAGTCGAGTGTCCTCATAGCCAAGTCCTCCAAAGAGCAAGATGGATACGAAGGAACGCAAGACCGTGCTTACGGAATGATCGGAAGCCCGGTCCGGCGCCCATGCCGGACCCGAAGCTGGCGTCCGGCACACCGCTCTCGCGGCGAAAAATGACTTAAAAAAACGGTAAGTGATTTCAAGAGGGCGTCCAAACATTTTTCGAGTCCGGTCGTGTCGCATTTTTCAGTCATGCGGCCTCGGCGTAGGTCAGACGGGCCAGCTCCGCTTCGGCATCATTGCGCAGGCGCACGAGGCGAGCGCGATCCTCAGGTGTGAGGTCGTTCGCGGGCAAGAGCCTTTCGCAATGCGAAATAACGCGTCTCTGGCTGTCGATCAGGAACGCAACTGCGCCGCCAACAACGGGTTCAAAAGGCATGGGAAGTCCTCACAGCTCAGACGGAAGTTTGGGGCGGCCGGATCGACCGGCCGCTCCACCCGGACTAGCTGGTTGCAGTCTGGGTCCCGTCGCGCTGGGTCGGCAACAGGTCGAACCTCAACCGGGGTGCATCCAGGATTGGCGAAAGCAGCGTGTCCACGTTCACCGTAGAAGGCGCTTGCGGCCAGCTCAGCCACGGCATCGTGTCCAGGTGTGGAATCGGCGGCAACGCAATTTGTTCGAAGCCGCCTTTTGCTGCCCGCAGCGAGGACGTCGCTTCCGACCCTAGCGCTGCAAACGGCGCCAGAGCAACGACACTGCCGAGCGTCACTGCGACGAGATTGCGCAAAATCCTGCGGGGATTCTCCGCCCGAGCGGAGAATGTGAATTGATCCTTGATCATCTCATGCTCCTACCGTTCGAAAACAGATCCAGATGATGGTCGCGAAGCTTGCGGCACACATGACCCAATCAAGCGTGTGGCGAGCCAGCCCTGGGCGCCATTGTTGCGAACTGTTCATCTAAAGCTCCTTTGCTCTTGCGAAATTGTCCTTTCTGGCTTGAGTTGAGAGTGGGCCCGGCCATCGGCCGGGCCCGATACGCGTTAGAAGTCCATGGCGGGAGCCGGCGCGGCTTCCGTCTTCTTCGGCTTATCCGCCACCAGCGCTTCCGTGGTGATGAGCAGCGACGCGACCGAGGCCGCATCCTGCAGGGCGGTGCGCACGACCTTGGCAGGATCGATCACGCCAGCCTTCACCATGTCCTGATATTCACCGGTCGCGGCATTGAAGCCCCAATTGTAGCTCTGGTGCTCCAAAAGCTTGCCGACGATCACCGACCCGTCCTCGCCGGCATTTTGGGCGATCTGGCGCGCGGGCACCTGGATCGCGCGGCGCACGATATCGATGCCCGCCTTCTGGTCGGAATTGGTGGTCTTGATGCCCTCAAGGGCCTTCAGCGAGCGCAGCAGCGCCACGCCGCCGCCCGGCAGGATGCCTTCCTCGACCGCCGCCCGCGTCGCGTGCAAAGCGTCGTCCACGCGATCCTTGCGCTCCTTCACCTCGACCTCGGTGGCGCCGCCGACGCGGATCACCGCCACGCCGCCGGCAAGCTTCGCCAGCCGTTCCTGCAGCTTGTCGCGGTCATAGTCGGAGGTCGTCTCCTCGATCTGCGCCCTGATCTGCTGGCCGCGCGCCTCAATGTCCTTCTTGGCGCCGGCGCCGTCGACGATCGTGGTGTTCTCCTTGTCGATCACCACCTTCTTAGCACGCCCGAGCATCTTCACCGTGACGTTTTCGAGCTTGATGCCGAGGTCTTCGGAGATCACGGTGCCGCCGGTGAGGATCGCGATGTCCTCCAGCATCGCCTTGCGGCGGTCGCCAAAGCCGGGCGCCTTGACCGCGGCAACCTTCAGCCCGCCCCGCAGACGGTTCACGACGAGGGTGGCGAGCGCTTCGCCTTCGACTTCCTCGGCGATGATCAGAAGCGGCTTGCCGGACTGCACGACCTGCTCGAGCAGCGGCAGCATGCTCTGCAGGCCCGAAAGCTTCTTCTCGTGGATGAGCACGTAGGGATCCTCGAGCTCGACCCGCATCTTTTCCGTGTTGGTGACGAAGTAGGGCGAGACGTAGCCGCGGTCGAACTGCATGCCTTCGACCACTTCGAGCTCGGTGTTCAAGCTCTTGGCTTCCTCGACGGTAATGACACCCTCGTTGCCGACCTTCTGCATGGCCTCGGCGAGGAAGCGGCCGATCTCGGTGTCACCATTGGCCGAGATGGTGCCGACCTGGGCGATCTCGTCGTTGGAGGTCACCTTCTTGGCGTGGGTCTTGAGGTCCGTGACGATTGCGTCGACCGCCAGATCGATCCCGCGCTTCAGGTCCATCGGGTTCATGCCGGCCGCAACGGCCTTGGCGCCTTCCTTGACGATGGCCTGCGCCAGCACGGTCGCGGTAGTGGTGCCGTCGCCCGCCAGATCGTTGGTCTTGGAAGCGACTTCGCGCACCATCTGGGCGCCCATGTTCTCGAACTTGTCCTCGAGTTCGATCTCCTTGGCGACGGTGACGCCGTCCTTGGTGATGCGGGGCGCGCCGAAGCTCTTCTCGATGACCACGTTGCGGCCCTTGGGGCCGAGCGTCACCTTGACGGCGTTGGCGAGAATGTCGACGCCGCGCAGCATGCGATCGCGCGCGTCTCCGGAAAACTTGACGTCTTTGGCAGCCATGTCTGCAGTCCCTCGTGTTTCGTGATGTGTCTTGTTTATGCCGTGTCTTTCCGCGCTCGCTTCGTCATTGCCGGGCTCGACCCGGCAATCCATCCTGATGCAAAAATGATGGATGCCCGGGTCAGGCCCGGGCATGACAATGAAGCATTCAGCGGCTGTTCAGGCGGGTGGCCTTAGGACAGAACGCCCATGATGTCCGACTCCTTCATGATCAGGAGATCTTCGTTGTCGATCTTGACCTCGGTGCCCGACCACTTGCCGAACAGCACGCGGTCGCCGACCTTGAGGTCGATCGGGGTCAGCTTGCCGGCTTCGTCGCGGCCGCCGGGGCCGACGGCGACGATTTCGCCCTGGGACGGCTTTTCCTTGGCGGAATCCGGAATGATGATGCCGCCCTTGGTCTTTTCCTCGGCGTCGATACGTTTGACCACGACACGGTCATGCAGCGGACGAAATTTGGATTTAGCCATGACGTTTCCCTTTGGAGGCGGTTCGAAAGTAGTGGAAGTAGGTGGGGCGGCGCTTCCGTCCTTCCTCTTCCCGAGGATCGAACGGCGCGCTTAGCAATCGGGCTTTCCGAGTGCTAATAGTGCGCCCGGAAATATTGCTTGGCCGCGATCCTGTCAAGCAAAGGTGGTTAAGCGATTGGTGAGGCGGATATAGGATGGTGGCATTGGAAACTCGTTCGGGGTGCCGACGTATTAAAGGACGTCATTGCTCCAGCAGCGGTTTTACGCTTGGCTGCGGGAGGGGTGCGGCCGTCGTCTTGTTCGGGGAAATGCCATGATCAGTTCAGCTCACGCGCGCACGGTTGCCAATTTGGCGGTCGCCTCTTGCCTGGCGCTGCTGCTCGGCGCCTGCGGCGGTGGTATGAGCCTGCCGTCATTCTCGTCGTCTTCGCCGCCGCCCGAGGCCGAGCCCGGTAGCGGTCCGGAAATGCCGGCGAGCATCCGGGCCGACGAAATCGTCGGCCGTTGGGGCCTTGCCTCGTTCCAGAACCCGGCCGACCGCGCCCGAACCGAGGCCGCGGCGAGGGCGCAGTGCAAGAATCCCTACGTGATCACCGCCGGCTCCTCCGGCGGCGTGATCATGCATCTGGCCGACCAGGCGACGCCGCAGGAACTGCGGCTGAAGGGCTCGCCCAGCGGCAAGAATTACATCGGGCCGGCGGGGCCGACCCCCGGCGAGCAGGACCGCGAAATCGTCTCCTTCGACGGCCGCGTCCTGATCACCCGCTTCATCGACAAGGACGCCGCCACCCGCTACGGCAACATGGTCTACGTCCGCTGCGCGCCGCGGGCGTGACAAGGGTTCGGCTCTAACCACTCGTCAGCAATGACGAAAAAAAACGCCGGCTCTTGCCGGCGTTTTTGTTTTTCCGCAAAGGCTGCGTCCGATCAGTCGAACAGCGCGTCGATATCGTCCTGCGAGGCGTGGCCGACGTCGCCGTTGAGCTTCGGGCCGTTGAGGAGCTTGTCGTCTTCACTGCGGGTGTCGACCTGCGCCGGCACGTGAGCCTTAATCGCGTCGACGCCGCCCCAGATGTCCATCATCGCATTGATGTGCTGCTCGATGAACTTCATGGTGGTCATGACCTTGCTGATGCGCTGCCCGGTCAGGTCCTGGAAGTTGCAGGCCTCGAAGATCGAGATGACACGTTCCTGGATGTCGTCGGCGAGCCGCTTCTGCTGGTCGGCCGAGTCCACCTTGGCCATCGCGCTGGCCGCCTGGTCGATCGATTCGGCAGCTTCGAGAATTTGCTGGGTGGCCTGCTCGGTGCCGCCGACCACCGCGCCGAGCTCGCCATTGACCTTGGCCATCTCTGCGCCGTCAAAGCTCTTGCCATGCAGCACCGCGATCTCGCGCTTGGTGCGGTCGATGGCGTCATGGATCAGGTCGAGTTCGATCTTCAGCTTCTCGCACTGCTCGATCTGGGCCCGATAGGTCTCGAGCATCGTGCGTGCGTCGGCAAGCTCCTGCGCCGTGGAGGCGTCGATCGCCGCCATGGCCGCGCTGCCGGACAAGGGCGCAGGCACGCTGCCCTTGGCCATCTGTGCGCGGATCGCGCGCAGCTCCGCCATGATCTCGCTATGCATCGGGATTGCCTCATCAGTTGCGTCAAGAATGGGCATCTCGCCACCGACGATATCCTCGACACGAAAACGCTTGCGGTGAACAGCCATCAGATACTCCCCCCACCTCACTCACGCGTCTTTGTAGGCAGAAGCAATTTAACACGAGGTTCACAGCGGAACTGTTGCGCGGTCGCGCGCGACGACGCAAAAAACCGCTGATTAACCATGGGATATGGCGTTCATCGAAAATAAACGCTGATCGCCAAATTCGGCCTTCGCTCGCGACGTGGTGAATCGAAACGTGGCTCTCGTTTACCAAACAAAACGGCTTTTGCTCTTTATTGACCACGTCGCGGACGCCGATCAGCCATCAGCTCCTGCATGACGCATGTGATCTAGACGAAACAGTACAGAGTACGTCGATGTTCAAGAAAATGTCTGTCGCGCTGCTTGGCAGCGCTTGCACCTTCATTGCCGGCGCAAACAGCGCGAATGCCTTCGACAATACGGTGCCGAACGATCCGCCGGCGGTGCTTTACCAGCCGCAGGTGCCGCCGGCGCCGGTGCGCGTCGCCTCCAATGCGAACATGGGCGGCGGCTTCATCGAGTTCCTGTTCGGCGACGGTCCGGGCCGCGGTCCCGCCTATGCGCCGCAGCAGCCGGTCTATCAGCAGCAGCCGGGTTATTACGATCAGCGCCGCCTGCCGCCGATGGGCGAGCCGCAGATGCAGGGTGGATATCAGCAAGGCGCAGGTCTCCAGCAGGAGGCGGTCGATCCGCGCCAGCGTCAGTTCGACCCGAGATTCGAGAAGCAATCTGTTGACTATAGCGGCAAGGAAAGTGCCGGCACGATCGTGGTCGATACGCCGAACAAGTTCCTCTATCTCGTCGAGGGCAACGGCCGGGCGATGCGTTACGGCATTGGCGTCGGACGCCCCGGCTTCACCTGGTCCGGCGTGAAGTCGATCACGGCCAAGCGCGAATGGCCGGATTGGACGCCGCCCGCGGAAATGATCGCGCGCCGTCCCGACCTGCCCCGGCACATGGAAGGCGGTCCGGAAAACCCGCTCGGCGCCCGCGCGATGTATCTGGGCTCGACGCTCTACCGGATCCACGGGTCCAACGAGCCCTGGACCATCGGCACCAACGTGTCCTCTGGCTGCATCCGCATGCGCAACGAGGACGTCATCGACCTCTACGGCCGCGTCAATGTCGGCACCAAGGTCGTAGTGATGTGAACCGGACCGGCAGGCAAGCAGCCTATTCGCAATAGGTCTTGCCGCCGAACGAGAAGCACTTGCCGCCGCCGCCGCGAGGCGCCGGCGCACTGCGTGTCGCGGCGGGTTCCTGCCGCGTCACGGTCTTCGGCTTCGGCGCCGGCTCGGGCCGCTTCTCGCAGGCGCCGCTGGCGTTGAGGACATAGCCGCTCGAACAACCGATCTGGACGCAGCGATCGCCCTCGGCGCGCTGCCCCTTCGCGCATACCAGCGGACAGACGCGGTCGGTCTTGCCGCGCACCGAGTCCAGCGCGTCGAGGCTCGCCAGCTTCACGTCGAAATGGGTGTCGGCGCTCTTGTTGAACAGCTCCAGCGCCTTGCGCGAGCCGTCATCCCACCTGCCGTCCATGCTGCCGGGATCGCAGCCGACGCGTTTGAGGTGAGCCTGCAGCAGCCGCGCGATATCGGAAGGATCCATCTTCGGTGCGGCAGGCGGCGGCGCCGGCGGGGGCGGCTGGCTGGGCGTGAGCGCGGCCAGCTTCTCGGCTTGAGCCTTGTCGGCCTGCGCCTTGTCCGCCTGGGCCTTGGCGTCGCGCTTGGCCTGCTCGACCTGAATCTGCGCATCGGCTGCCGCCTGGCGCCGGGCCTCGTCGACCTGCACCCGGGCCGCATCGGCCTGCTGCCGGGCCTGTTCGGCCTGACGCCGCGCCTCGTCCAGCTCCCTCTTGGCCTGCTCGGCGATCTGGGCGCGAGCTTCGTCGAGCTCACGCTTGGCCTGCTCGGAGAGCTTCTGCTTGGCCTCCGCGGTCTGGCGCGCGCTCTGCTCTTCGAGCTGCCGGCGGAAGTCGGCGGCCTTCTGTGCCGCCAGCTCGTCGGCCTGCCGCTTGGCGTCATCTGCCCGAGCGCGGCCCTGCTGGGCGGCTTCGAGCTTGCTGTTCTGCCCGCGGGCGAGGTTGGCGAAGAAACCGGCCGAGTGCTTGGTGAGGAAAGAATCCCAGGCTTCCCTGGTGCCGACCTGCGCCGCCAGCTCGTAGTCGACGCGGGCTTCCGCCTCGGGATCGGCGGCGCGCGGGACCAGCGCCACGGTATCGCCGCCGAGCGACCCGTACACGAATGGCTCCTGCCTATTGCCGGTGGCTTTGAGCACCTCGTCCCGGACGCGGCCGAACGCGATGCGTAGATCGAGCCCGGGCTCGGCGATATTCCGCACCAGCGCCGTGGCGAACGGGCTGTTCTGCCCGTCGCCGTCGCTCGCCACCGCGCCGGCCCTTGCGGCGAACGCGATCAGCGTGTCGGACATCGCAGGCTCGACCTTGGCGAGGCCGCGCCCGATCGCGCGGCTGGCGACGGTGCGCTTCATGCTGGTGGCGAACGGATTGTCGCGGCAGGCATCGAGGATGACGAGCTTGAGGCGCTTGGCGCCGTCGAGCGCGCGCATCACGCGATCGAGCGAGATGGTCTCGTCCTCGATGTCGAAATCGCTCGCGAGTTTGGCGTCGGCCGGCACCAGATAGTTGACGCCGTCGACCTCGATACCGTGACCGGCATAGTAGACCACGGCGACCTCGGCATCCTGCGACGCTACGGAGAACTCGCGGATGGCGCGGCGCAGATCGGCGATGCCGAGATCGCGCCTGCTGTCCACGGCGTCGAAACCCGCCTTCTTGAACAAGGCCGCCATCACGTCGGCATCGCGCGCGGGATTGGGCAGTCGCGGCACCTGCCGGTACTCGGAAACGCCAATGACGAGCGCAACCCGCTTGGCGGCCCAAGCCGTGTCACTCGATATCGAAAGGATCAGCGCGAGCAGAAACAAAAAGGCGGATCGCACGGACGGTCTCCGTGGGTGCAATAATGGTCCCTATCAAAACCCGGATCGCCGGACAACCGCCGGACGCTGCCGGCGATTGGTCGACGCCCGGAAACCTTAACCGGCGAAGGCGTTGCCGCTCTGGATCGAGCAGCTCGGCGACGTCGTGGTCACGCCCGAGAGCTCGTACATCACGCCGTTCGGAGCCTTGCGCCGGATGATGCCGCCGGTATGGCCCTCGATCACGTTGACCGAGCAACTTGAGAAGCCGGGATCGAAGGTCACGGTGACCTGGCGCGCCCCGACCTCATAGGGAATCACGCCGATGAGCTTGTCGCTCTGGAAGCTGAAATTGCCTTTGCCCTGGCCCGGTGCGATCTCGCCGCTCCGGTCGCCGCCACGGTTCGTGGCCCGAAAGCGGCTGAACAGGCGCCCGGCGCTGCTGACATAGATGATGCGTGACACCTTGGTGGTGAAGCCGTGGGATTTGCCGTCGGGCGCCTTTGCCATGCCTGTGGTGGCGAAGGAGATCGTGATGGTCTTGTTCAACAGGCCCGCAGGTGCGGCGAAGGCACTGCTCGCATGCAACGCAAAAATGAAGGAGGCGGTCAGGCAAATCATCCGCATTGCAAAACTCCTCGTCTGAAAGGGGGCATCATAGCGGTGGTGCAGCGTGTCTCCAAGATCGACCCGCTGGCGCGTCGGGATTTGGGTGTGGAATTGGACGCAAGGGATATGGATACCGCCAAAACGGAAACGGCCGCCCGTGGGCGGCCGTTCGTTCAGGTTGATGACGGGGGCTTGCCGCGATCAGGCGTAATCGCTGCCGCCGTCGTCTCCACCGCCGAAATCACTGTCGTCGGCCAGGTCCATATGGCCGTCGTCGCGATTGTCGTCGTCATCATTCTGGTCGTTCGAGGCCTGATCGGAGAAGCTTTGGCGGGAGTCGCGGTTCGATCCGATGTCGTCGAGACCGGCATCGCGTGCAAGCGAGCCGCCGGACTGATCGCTGCCGCTCCAGGGGCTGCGATCGCCGCCCAGGGAGTTGGTGTCGCCGAAGGCCTGCTGGTGTGATCCGCCCATCATGCCGCGGATGCTGGAGAGCAGGAGCGAGCCGCCGACGACGCCGGCCGCGGCAGCCGCTGCCGTGCCGAGGAACGAGCCGCCGCCACCGCCGACCGGCGGGGCACCATAGCCCTGACCCGGGCCTTGACCGTAGGCCTGCCCGTAAGGCGGCTGGCCGTAGCCCGGCTGCGGCTGCGGCATGGCCTGGCCGGTGTTCCAGACCGGCCGCGAGTCGCGCGGCGGCACGTTCGGAACCGAGCCGCGTGCGGGGCCACCACCGAACAGCGTGTCGCGCATGGTATCGAGGAAGCCGCCCGACTGCGCCTGCTCCGGCGCATGCGCCGCCTCCAGCTCCTGGATGCGGTTATGAGCGCGCTTCAGCGCTTCGTCCTGCAACAGTGTCGTCTGCACCAGCGCGTAGATCGCGCCGGGGGCCTTGCGCAGGCCGTCGGAGATCGCAGCGATCGCGTCTGGATCGCGCGGTGCGTTTTCCAGTTTAGAAAGCCGGTCGAAAAGGTCGTCGACGAGCTGGCGTTCCTGCGGCGTCATGATCAATCTCCCTCGCACAAAACAAGCGCGAGCCAGATGTAGGGTTCCATTGTGGCCCCAACAGTGCCGGCCGGATTAAATTTCGGTATGCGACAAGCTGCCTCAAAGCCTGCTCCGGCGGGTTACCCCAGCGTGACGCCGCTGTCCGTCAGCAGGCGCGCAAAGGCATCGCCGGCGAGATAAGCGTGCTCGCGTTCGCGGACGTCGGTCATCGGATCGAGGCCGGCGAGGATGTCGTCGACGAAGCCGGGGTGGCACATCACGAGGCCGTCGTCGGGCAGGCCTTCCAGGAATTGTCGCATCAGGGCGCCGAAATCGGCGGCCCGCGTGAAGTCATAGGCTCCTGCAAAGCCGGGATTGAAGCTGAGGCCGGCGCTACCGGCGCGGCGGCGGAATTGCGCGCTGAGGATGTCGAGCACCATGGCCTTTGGCGAGGCCAGCCGCTGCGCCAATGGCAGGTCGCGCCCGCCCTGCCGCACCCAGGCGTTCGGGGCGCCATCGGTAACGGCATCGACAAAACCGTCGCGCACCTGTGGATAGAGCTGCACGTGCTGGTGTCCGTCGACGAAGTCGGGTGCGGACCCGAATGCTTCCATGAAGGCCACGAGTTGCGCCTTCACCTCGTTGCGAAAGAACTCGCGGTCGAGCCTTCGCGTGAGGCCTGCGCGCAGCAGCTTCGGAAATGCCAGGAACATGTCGCCGTCGAGCGGACGGAAATGCATGGTGAGCGGCCGGAACGGCGCCGAGAGCGTCACGTGCAATCCGATCGCGCAGCGCGGGCTTAGCTTTGCCGAGGCCTGAAGCGCCTCGATCTCGCTGCGCCCGATCGCCGGGCCGACCATCATCACCGACGTCGCGTTGAGGCGGCCGCGCTCGATCAGGTCGCGGATGGCACGATTGACGCCCGGGCTGATGCCGTAATCGTCGGCGCACAGCCAGATCCGCCGCGGCGCCGCCGCGCTCATTCGGCCGCCGTCCGCTTCGCGGAGTCCTGGCTTGAAGCGTCCTGTCTTGAAGTGTCCTGGGCCTTGTCGGTCTCGAAATGCTTTTCGCTATGTTCGGCGACGAAGTAGATCGGGCGCGCCTTCAGCTCGGAGAGGATCTTGCCGATATATTCGCCGACGATGCCGATCATGATGAGCTGCACGCCGCCGATCGTCATCAGGCCGATCACGAGCGAGGGATAGCCGGGCACCTGCTTGCCGGTGGTCCAGACCTCCCAGAGGATCGACAGGCCGAACAGGAAGGCGCCGCCGGCGAGGATCACGCCGAGCAGGCTGGCAAAGCGCAGCGGCGCCACCGAGAACGAGGTCACCCCTTCGATCGAGAGACCGAGCAGGCGCGCGGCGCTGAACGTCGTCACGCCATGGATGCGCGGCGCCGGCTCGTAGTCGACGCGGATCTGGCGGAAACCGATCCAGCTTGCCAGACCCTTGAAGAAGCGATTGCGCTCCGGCAGCTGCCTGAGCGCTGCGACCGCGCGCGGCGACAGCAGGCGGAAGTCGCCGGCGTCCTCCGGGATTTTCTGGCGGGCGCCCCAATTGATCAGCGCGTAGAAACCGTGCACGGCGATGCGGCGCAGGAAGGGCTCGTTGTCGCGATGCGCCTTGGCGGTATAGACGACGTCATAGCCGTCCTCGATCCAGTGCCGCACCAGTTGCTCGACCAGATGAGGCGGATGCTGGCCGTCGCCGTCCATGAACATGACAGCGCCAAGCCGGGCATGGTCGAGGCCGGCCATCAGCGCCGCCTCCTTGCCGAAATTGCGCGACAGCGACACCACCTGGACGTCGACCGCGTCGGCCGGCAGGCTGTGTGCGATCGACAGCGTCGCATCGGCGCTGCCGTCGTCGACATAGACGATCTCGCAGGCCAGCCGATAGCGCTTCGCTAAGGTTTTCGCGAGATCGCAAATGCGTTGGTGCAGGGACGCCAGTCCCGCCGCCTCGTTGTAGAGGGGCACGACAATCGACAGTCCCTTCGCCGCGGCGCCGGCCGCGGTGGTGGTCAGGCCGGAAACGTCAGAGCCCAGCGTCATCGATCAAGGTCCCAGAGGTAATCAAGGCTTCTTGCAAGTCGTCCTGCAAGTCGTCTCAACAGCATATGGTAGCTGCGGTTTGCTGTCGCTACGCTGAACGAACCTGAGGCTCACTGCCGCAGGAACGCCTCGAGCCGGGCGAACAGCGGGTTCTCCCGGTCGAACACGTAGTCGAGCGAGACCACCGAGACGGTCTCGGCGCCGTGCTCGCGCAGGAAGCTCGCCAGCGCATAGAGCTGCCCGGGCGGGCAGTGCAGCGTCAGCATGCCGGACGAGGTCGGCCCGCCGAACGGGGCTTCGACGCCGAACCGGCTGTGGGCCTCGCCGAGCAGGGCCGCGTCGCATTGCCGGAAGCGGGTCCGTACCTCGCGGTATTTGTTGGCCCGTGCCCGCGCCGCGATGTGATCCAGGATGATTCGCGCGGTCTCGCGTGCCTGCGGCGACCAGTCTGCGTCTTTCGAGGCGACCAGATTGGCCTGGCTGCGCAGGATCACGCCGTCGTCGAGCACCCGCAGGCCGTTGGCGGCCAGGGTCGCGCCCGTGGTGGTGATGTCGACGATCAGCTCGGCGCTGCCGGCCGCCGGCGCACCTTCGGTCGCGCCGGTGCTTTCGACGATGCGGTAATCGGTGATGCCGTGGCTCTGGAAGAAGGCGCGGGTGAGGTTGATGAACTTGGTCGCGACCCGCATCCGCATGTGATGCTGCTCGCGGAAGCCCGTGGTGACGTCGTCGAGGTCGGCCATGGTGCGGACATCGATCCAGGCCTGCGGCACCGCGACGACGACGTCGGCATAACCGAAGCCCAGCCCGTCGATCAGCGACACGCGCCTGTCGGCGTCCGCGATGTTCTCGCGGACCAGATCCTCGCCGGTGACGCCGAGATGCGCGAAGCCGCGGGACAGTTGCGAGGCAATCTCGCTGGCCGAGAGATAGGCGACCTCGACATTGTCGAGCCCTGCGATGGTGCCGCGATAATCGCGGGCGCCGCCGGCTTTCGACAGCTTGAGCCCGGCACGGGCAAAGAAGGCCTCGGTGTTTTCCTGGAGGCGGCCCTTGGAGGGAACGGCCAGAACGAATGGCGCGCTCATGACTTAAGCTCCCACCTTGCGGCCGATCCTGGTCAGCGCATCCACCCAGACCGAGAAGCCGACGGCGGGAATCGGATCGGCCGATCCAAGCTGGGTCATCAGCCCGTCATAGCGGCCGCCGGCAACCAGCGGCTCGGCGCCGTTGCCGCGATAGTGCAGCTCGAATTCGAAGCCGGTGTAATAGTCGAGGCCGCGGCCGAACGCGGTGGAGAAACGCGTCTGCTTCACGTCGATGCCGCGCGCCGCCATGAAGCCGACCCGGCTTTCGAACTGGTCGATGGCAACAGCGAGATCGAGCTTCGCATCATTTGTCAGCGCGCGCAGCTCGGCGATGGCGTCGTCGGGATTGCCTGATATCGACAGGAAGCGCTTGAGCACGGTGATCGCCTCGCGCGGCAGCGCGCCGCCCTTCAGCGTGGATTGCTCGAGGAAGCGGTCCGCGATCTCGGCCGTGGTGCGGCCGCCGACATTGGTGGTGCCGGCGATCGACATCAGATCGGTGACGAAGGCGAGCGCCGCCTTGCGGTCGGAGCCGGCGAGCGCGGCCAGCACGCCCTCATATTCGCTGCGGGTCGCGGTGGTCGCGGCCGCCAGCCGCTCCAGATCCTGCTCCAGGCTGATCTTGCGGTTGAAGTCCTTGACCAGGCGGCGGCGCCAGACCGGATAGAGGTCGAGCGCGTCGAGCAGGGCATTGAACAGCGCCACGTCTCCGGTGCGGATCTCGACGTCGCGGACGCCGAAGGCCGCGGTCGCCTCCAGCGCCAGCGCCAGCATCTCGGCATCGGCTGCGGGGCGGTCCTGGCGGCCGAACGATTCGATGCCGGCCTGCATGAACTCGCTGGTCTGCCCGCTACGGTAACGGAACACCGGGCCGAGATAGCTGAATCCGGCCGGCTGGCCGGCGCGCCCCGAGGCGAGGTAGTCGCGGGCCACGGGAATCGTCAGATCCGGCCGCAGGCAGAGCTCCTCGCCGGACAGGTCCGTGGTCAAATAAAGGCTCTTGCGGATGTCCTCGCCGGAGAGGTCCAGGAACGGCTCGGCCGGCTGCAGGATCGCGGGCTCCGCCCTGACATAGCCGGCCTGCGCGAACGACAACAGCAGCGTATCCGCCCAGGCGGCGGAGCCGGCAGCATTTGAGGTGGCAGTCGCGGTCATAACAGGGGTCCATTTTCCCGGCGGAACCGGGAGGGGCAAGGCGAGACAGGCGAATTGGCGCAGCCCTTAGCATGGCCCGGAAACGGTTTCGACCTCCAAAGGATCAATCGCTTAACGGCGTCGGAGCCTCGCGGGCCCCGTTGACCGGGTGTGTAGCTCGGATTTATGTGTAAGTCGCATTAGGTATTTTAATACCGTTATCTCCCAGCATTCCAATGCGGCGAGGCCGAGCTCTGAGCCCCATGGGATGCTTCGCCCTCATGTCATTTGGGGGACGGGATGTGTCGGGGCGCCAGGTCCCGCTGCTTCGTATGAAGCGACATCCGCGAGCTGCTCCGCCAGTCTGAGAACCCTCTGCCGTTTACCCGGGTCGGTGATGGCGAGAAATGCTTTGATCAGTTGCAGTTCCTCGCGTCGCTGCCTGTCGGATACGGCATCGTCATCCATCGCCATGTCTTCCCGTGGCCACGTCTTCCCGTGCGATTGCCTGTGCGATCGATACGGCGCGAGATCGTCCGCCCGACGGGCCGCGATGCGGCAAGGCCCGGCGTCACAATGAGAAATTGAGGACGGCTGACAAGTCATCGCATACTCATTTTGGGTATGGCGGATGATCCGTTCGCCGCGCCGTTCGTTTACAATGTCAATGTTGGTTTCCGATTCATGCGCAATGCTTCAGATATCATCCGGACCGTCTCGCGACATACGCTGGCCTATATGCTGTTTTCGATCAGCGAGCTGTTCCGGCACTACGACGAATTCGATCCGCTGGACCTCTTGATCATTCACGCGATTCTCAATGCGAACGTCATTCATGTGATGAACGATCCGTCGCTGGACGAGAGATTCTCCAGCATTGATGCTGTCGAGCCGGATGTGATCAAGCAAGGAGTATCACGAGCGGCACTCTCTCGTTTCCTCAGCCTGCCGTTGGAGACAGTGCGTCGTCGCGTGACGGCACTGAAGCGGCGCAAAATTCTTGCGGAGACGAAGGCCGGGCTCATCGTGACCGAGCAGAACATGTTCAAGTTTGGAAACAATCACGAACTGCAGAAGACCAACATGCTGTTGCTGACGAAGCTGCTTCGGGATCTCAAGCGCGCCGGCATCAACGGACCGGATGACCTGCGTGTCGCCAAGAGCGCCGCGTCGACAAGGAAGGCGAAGTAAGCGGCGGCATATGAATCAAAGCCATCTCAACGCGGTGCGCGACGGGGCGCAAAGAATAGCGACGGACCGCTCGTTGTCGTTCCAGGGGCTGAGGCCATCCGCGGCGCTCGAGCTTCAATCGTATGACGTCGATCATTTCGACGAAAGCGAGAGATACGCCGGCGCATCCAGCATGCCGTTGTCCGCCGGGACGACCGCGATCATGCGTGCCCGGCTGAGCTTGCCGACCCTCACGCTCTCCCTGGTGAAAACCTTCCCGCGGATCGTTCGCGGTTATCGGTTGACGAATGCCGTGGCCGTGTCGGTACCGATGGATCATGTGACCTCTGCCCGTATCAATGGGCAATCGATTGGAAGTTCCGTGGTCGTTCTGAAAGGCGATTCCGACTGCCTGGTGTACGAGCCGGAGGGCCGTCTGATCGGCATCGTCTATTTCAGTCCGCCCGCCCACGAGCCCTGGGCGCAACTGGCTGATGGCCATCATCTGTTGAACCCGGCGCCCGACGTGCTCGTCTCCTTGCGCCGCCTGATCTCCGTCACGCTCGAAACCGCCGCGAATGATCCCGACTTCCTGAACGAGCCGGCGTCGCAAACCGTTGTGCAGCAATCCCTGCTCAGCACGATGGAAGCCGCGATCCGCACCGACGTGGGTTGTGGACCCGTGCCGTCCGCGACGGATGGCTATCGGCGGATCGTCGCGGAAATGGAAGGATTGATCCGTCGCGATCTGACGATCTGGCACAAGACGACTGAACTGGCGGAGCAGGTTGGCGTCTCCGTGCGGACGCTCCAGAGCGCCACCCAGGCCATCTGTGGCATGAGCCCGCATCGCTATAGCCGGGTCTTGCGCCTCTGGTCGGTGCGCCGGCAGCTTCGTATCGGCCCCGGGCGGCGGAGTGTGAAGGCTTGCGCCATTGCGCATGGCTTCTGGCATCTGAGCGAGTTCGCGGCGAGCTATCGGGCGGCCTTCGGCGAGCTGCCGTCCGAGACCCTGCATCGGTCTCGGCGCGGGGCAATCTAACCGCCACTCCAGTCGCCGAGCACCGTCTGGACGAGCGCCAGCGCCGCCACCGCGGCGGTATCGGCCCGCATGATCCGGGGTCCCAGCGCCAGCCGCAGGATCGTCGGCTGCCGCAACAGCAGGGCGCGCTCTTCCTCGGCGAAACCGCCTTCGGGGCCGATCAATACGTCGATACCTGGTCCGCCTTGGTCAGGGCCGGCCTCGCGGGCCTTTTTCAGGCTCTCAATGGGATCCTGGACCTCCGCCGCCTCATCACAGAAGATGAGCAGCCGGCCGGAGGGGCGCTGACTGAGATACCGGTCCAGCGCCAGTGGCTCGGCCACGGTGGCGATGCTCATGATGCCGCATTGTTCGGCGGCCTCGACGACATTGGCGCGCATCCGCTCGGTGTTGACCCGGGAGGCCTGGGTGAACCGGGTCAGGACCGGCTGAAGCGTGGCGACGCCCATCTCGATTGCCTTTTGCACCATGTAGTCCAGCCGGGCATGCTTGAGCGGGGCGAAGACGTAGGTGAGGTCGGCCAGGGCGTCCTGGGGCCTGGCCTGCTGCAGGATGACGAGGCCGTCCGGCCGCTTGCGGCCTTCGATCGCGGCCTGCCATTCGCCGTCGCGGCCGTTGAACGCCAGGACCTCGGCCCCGGCGGCGAGCCGGAGCACATTGCCGAGATAATTGCCCTGCTCGCGGTCGAGCGGGACCTTGGCGTCCTGGGCCAGGGGGGCGTCGACGAACAGGCGGGGGGCGCGAAAATTGTAGGAGGGCATCGTTCAACGGGTCCAATTTGGTGCCGTTATTAACCGAAAGCCGCTATTTCGGGGGTAAATATTGCCAAACTGGTGCGTCGGCGCGCCGCGCTCTTGCCCTATTCGACGGGTTGTTAAGAGCCGGCGGGAATCGTAAAAACGCGAGCACGCTGTTGCGCTTCAATTGGGAAGACGCCGAACCCCGTAGGCTCCTGCCGGAGAGACTGCCTTGATGATCCGTCATTTGATGGTTCCGATCACTGTAGCCATGGTCACCATCGGTGCCTCGGGTACCTATGCGCAAAGCGCGTTCCCGGCGCCGCTGCCGAGCCAGGCCCCATCCAGTTCCGCGTTTCCGCCGGTCAACGGCTCCGCGCCGGTCGCGTCCGTCGGCGGCGCGCCGCAATCGTCCTTTCCCGTGAACGGTGCAGCACCTGTGGGTGGCGCCGGTGCTTTCAGCGCAGCTCCGCCGACGCAAGGCGGTCCCGGCGAGGACTGCATGAAGGCCTTCATTCCTCTGCGCGAGGAAGCCGAGAAGCGCGGCAAGCTGATCAAGGCCGCGAGCGACCGTCATGCCCCGCCCGACGAGGCCTGCAAGCTGATCCGCAATTTCAGCCAGGCCGAGACCAAGATGATCAAGTACATCGAGGCCAACGCCGCAAAATGCGGAATCCCGCCGCAGGTCGGCGCACAGATGAAGGACGGCCACAAGAACACCGAGGCCATGACGACGAAGGTCTGCAATGTCGCGCAGCAGATGCAGAACCAGCCGCGCGGTCCGGCCGGTCCGTCGCTGAGCGAGGTGCTGGGCTCCGGCTCGGCGCCTGAGGCCAATGCCGGCAAGAAGGGCGGCAGCACCTTCGACACGCTCAACGGCAACGTCCTCACCCGATGACCGATACATCCGCCCGCGTTGCCGATTCCACCGGCAACTGGGTCGATACGCTCGCACCGCAATGGGCGCGGCCCTATCTGCGATTATCGCGCTTCGATCGCCCGATCGGCTCCTGGCTCCTCCTGATGCCGTGCTGGTGGTCGGCGGCGCTCGCCGCGGGCATGGCGCATGACGCCAGCCGTCTGCCGCTCACCATCGTCCTGTTCTTCATCGGTGCCTTCGTGATGCGCGGGGCGGGCTGCACCTGGAACGACATCACCGACCGCGACCTCGACGACAAGGTCGAGCGCACCCGCTCGCGGCCGCTGCCGTCGGGCCAGGTGACCACGAAGCAGGCGCTGGCCTTCATGGTCGCGCAGGCGCTGGTCGGTCTCGTGGTGCTGCTGCAGTTCAACCGCTTCGCGGTCCTGACCGGCATCGCCTCGCTCCTGATCGTCGCGATCTATCCGTTCATGAAGCGCATCACCTGGTGGCCGCAGATCGTGCTCGGGCTCGCCTTCTCCTGGGGCGCCCTGATGGGATTTGCCGTCACCTTCGGGCGTATCGATATCACCGCGCTGGTGCTCTATGCCGGCGCGATTTCCTGGGTGATCGGTTATGACACGATCTACGCGCATCAGGACGCCGAGGACGATGCGCTGATTGGCATCAAGTCCACCGCGCGCCTGTTCGGCGCCCATACGCACCAGGCGCTGATCCTGTTTTACGGGCTGGCTGTGATGCTGATCGGTGTGGCGCTGGCATCCAGCGACGCGCGCTGGCCGGCCTGGCTCGGGCTCGCGGCTTTCACCGTGCATCTGGCGTCGCAGATCGTGCGCTTGAGGATCGACGATCCCGTGCTCTGTCTGCACCTGTTCAAGTCGAACCGCGATGCAGGACTGTTGCTGTTTGCGGGATTGCTCGCCGACGCGGTGACGCGGGCTGCGTGATGCGAGCAGGGTGGATTAGCGAAGCGTAATCCACCAATTTCTATCCGCGTGGACAGCAAAGAGGTGGGTTACGCCTTCGGCTACCCCACCCGACGGCACCTTTAGTTCCGCGCGATGATCTCGCGCTCGCGATGAACCGGCAGCTCGCGCGCAACACCGGCGCGGCGGCGCATCAGGAATTTCGGACGGCGGGCGCGGATCGCGTTGCAGCGGCGACGGCGGGCGGCGGGCTTGCGGGCGCCTTCGTCGAGCTGCGGAAGTGCGAACAGCTCGCTCCAGATCGCCCAGGCTTCGGCCAGTTCGTCGCCATCGGCGCTGACCAGCAGCGGAACGGAGAGCGAAGGGTCGCGATGCACGAGAACGAGGGTCTGCGCTTCATCATTGCCGCGGAGCGCGACGCCGGTGAAGTCGCTGACGCGGACGTTGATCGCCATCCGCATGCCGCGGACGGCACGGCGCAGCACGACGCGTTCGCGGTGAAGCTCGATCTGCCTTGTGTATCCGTCGGCGCGCGGATCATGCGCATCGAAGCGGACCGGAAGGGAAAGGGGGTCGAGCCGCAGGCTGCGGCCCGACCCGGCGGGAGCGATCCCGCTTGTTGCTGTTTGACGCCTCACGGCTTTAGTTCTCCCCGCCAGGATTATGTTCCCGGTCGATGTGAGGACCTTAGCGCGCGCCCTTCGGAAACCGCTTAAAAAGGCTGGTTAATCCAGCGTCACCGCCGCTCATGATTGACAAGACCTTGGCGCACATGATTGACGAGACGTTGCGCTGAAGTCGCGAATCTGAGCCTTTTGCAGGCTGAAAATGCTTGAAGTCCGCACCATCAGGGCACATCTGGTGTTCAGGGCCGCTCTCGCCCCGAAACCTCCCGCCGCAACAGGATTTCGTTTGTGAACCCTTCACCAAGCTCGACGCTTTCGTCCAAAGCCAATCGCGACCTGTTCGACCAGTCCGCGCTCTCCGATCTCGCGCAGCGGCTGGTCGAGGCGGCCAGGCGCGCCGGCGCCGATGCGGCCGATGCGGTCGCGGTGCGCGGCATCTCGCAAGGCGTCGAAGTGCGCGACGGCCGCGTCGAGGAATCCGAACGCTCCGAGGGCGACGATGTCGGCCTGCGCGTGCTGGTCGGCCAGCGCCAGGCCGTGGTCTCGACCAACGACGCCAGCGGCGATGCGGTGACCAAGCTTGCCGAGCGTGCCGTGGCGATGGCGCGCGTGGCGCCCGACGACAAATATGTCGGCCTTGCCGATCCAGCGCTGCTGGCGCGCGACTTCCCCGATCTCGACCTGCTCGATCCCGACGTGCCTGCGACCTCCGAGCTCGAGCGCCGCGCGCTCGAGGCCGAGGCCGCCGCGCTCGCGGTCAAGGGCGTGACCAAGTCCGGCGGCGCCTCGGCCTCCGCCGGCATGGGCGGCATGGTGCTGGTTACCAGCACCGGTTTCCACGGTTCTTATCTGCGTTCCAGCCAGGGCATTTCGGCAACCGCGATATCGGGCGAAGGCACCGGCATGGAGCGTGACTACGACTTCACCTCGGCGCCGCACGGCGCCGACCTGCTGTCGCCGGAGATCGTCGGCCGCTCCGCCGGCGAGCGCACCGTGGCGCGCGCCAATCCGCGCAAGGTCGAGACCTGCAAGGTGCCGGTGGTATTCGATCCCCGCGTTGCGGGCTCGCTGGTCGGCCACGTTGTCGGCGCCATCAACGGCGCCTCGATCGCGCGCAAGACCAGCTTCCTGAAGGACAAGCTTGGCCAGCAGCTGTTCGCGAAGAACATCCGCATCATCGACGATCCCCTGCGCAAGCGCGGCCTGCGCTCGCAGACCTTCGACGCCGAGGGCGTTGCCGTCAGGAGGACCGCGCTGATCGACGAGGGCGTGCTGACCACCTGGCTGCTCGACTGCGCCACCGCGCGCGAGCTCGGCCTCACCACCACCGGCCACGCCCATCGCGGCGTCTCGTCCTCGCCCTCGCCCGGGCCGTACAATCTGCATCTCGAGCCCGGCATCCCGACGCCGGCCGAGCTGATCGCCGACATCAAGCAGGGCTTCTACGTCACCGACCTGATCGGTTCCGGCGTCAACGGCGTCACCGGCGACTACAGCCGCGGCGCCTCCGGCTTCTGGATCGAGAACGGCGAGCTCACATATCCCGTCAGCGAGGTGACGATCGCGGGCCACCTGTTCGAGATCTTCAAGTCGATGCAGCCTGCGAACAATCTCGAGTTCCGCTACGGCGTCAATGCGCCGACGGTGCGCATCGAGGGTTTGACGCTTGGCGGACGTTGACGCGCACTCTCTCCAAACCATCCTGACGCGCGACGCGGCGCTGCTGCAAGACACGGTGCGGGAAGCGGGCGCGCTCGCGCGGTCGATGTTCCGCACCGAACTGAAGACATGGACCAAAGGCGCGTCCTCGCCGGTGTCGGAAGCCGATATCGCCGTCAATGATCTGCTCGAAGCGCGGCTGCGCTCGGCCACGCCGGACTACGGCTGGCTGTCCGAGGAGAGCGCCGACGATGCCACGCGGCTGGCGCGGCGGCTGACCTGGATCGTCGATCCCATCGACGGCACCCGCAATTATCTGGGCGGCCATGACGAATGGTGCGTCAGCGTCGCGCTGGTCGAGGATGCCGCGCCGGTGCTGGCTGCGGTATTCGCGCCTGCCAGCGACGAGTTCTTCTTCGCGGCCCGCGGCCAGGGCACGACGCTCAACGGTCAAGCCGTTCGGGCGGCCGGCGGATCGGCGCTCGACTTCTCCCGCGTCGCCGGTCCGAAGCCTATGGTCGAGCGACTCAATGCCTCCGGCGGCGACATCAAGCTGCATCCGCGAATCGGTTCGCTGGCGCTGCGCCTCTGCCGGGTCTCGCACGGCGTGCTGGATGCGGCTTTTGCGGGCGGCAACAGCCATGATTGGGACCTTGCGGCGGCCGATTTGATCGTGCAGGAAGCGGATGGTAGGATGAGCGACCTCTCCGGAGACCCCATCCTCTATAACCGCAGGGAAGTTACGCACGGGGTGCTGGTGGCAGCGGGACGCGATCGTCATGCGAGCATTGTCGCGCATTTTCGAGATCGTCCCTTGCCCTGAAGCGCGTCCGTAGCTTTTCGAACACTGCTTTGCCGGGCAGCCCGTTAGGAACAGAACCATGCCAGATAGTGCCCCGCAACAACTGCTCCATCTCGTCATCGGTGGTGAACTGCTCGATCTCGAGCACAACACCTTCAAGAATCTCGACGAGGTCGAGGTCGTCGGCCTCTATCCGAATTATGCGGCGGCCCACGTCGCCTGGCGCGCCAAGGCGCAGAGTACGGTCGACAACGCGCAGATGCGCTATTTCATCGTCCATCTCCACCGGCTGCTCGACCCGAATCAAGAACCGGCGCGTTGACAAAACTGCTTCGCAATACGCTGCGGAGCAGCTTCGTTCAACGCGCCGTGGGTATCCTGGCGGCCGAATATCTGCGTCTGGTCTGGCGGACCAACAAATTCACGTTCGATCCGCCGGACGTCTATGACCGCGTCGAGCCGCAGATCCCGGCGATCTTTGCCTTCTGGCACGGCCAGCATTTCCTCACGCCCTTCATCAAGAACAAGGACTGGTACAAGGCCAGGGTCCTGATCTCCCGCCACCGCGACGGCGAGTTCAATGCGATCGCCGCCGAGCGGCTGGGCATCGGCACCATCCGCGGCTCGGGCGACCATGGCGGCGCCTTCCACCGCAAGGGCGGCGTCGGCGCCTTCAAGGAAATGGTGCGGACGCTCCAGGACGGTTGTAATGTCGCGCTGACCGCCGATGTCCCCAAGCGCTCGCGTGTGGCCGGGCTCGGCATCATCATGCTGGCACGGGAATCGGGGCGGCCGATCATGCCTTTCGCGATGGCGACCAGCCGCTTCATCCGGCTCAAGAACTGGGACCGCACCACCATCAACCTGCCGTTCGGGCGGGGCGCATTGGTCGGCATCAAGGAAATTCACGTTCCCGCGGATGCCGACGCGGCCACGATGGAAGCGCTGCGGCTGGAGCTGGAAGAGACCTTGAACGAGGCGACCCGCCGCGCCTATGCGCAACTCGGCCGCCCGGGACCTGAAGATGGCTAATTCTCTGCCCAGAGCGCTGCCGATGACGCTGCGGATGTATCGGCGCCTGGCATCAGGCCTGGTGCCGCTCGCGCCTGCGCTGATCAAGCGGCGGCTGAAACAGGGCAAGGAGGATCCCGCGCGCGTCGGCGAACGGCGGGGCCTGTCCCGGGACGTGCGGCCGCATGGTCCGCTGGTCTGGATCCACGGCGCCAGCGTCGGCGAGGTGCTGGCCGCGGCCGCGCTGATCGAGCGCCTGCGCGATCTCAATCTGCGCATCCTCCTGACCTCGGGCACCGTCACCTCGGCCGCCGTGGTGGCGAAACGCTTTCCGCCCGACGTCATCCATCAATACGTGCCGTATGATTCCCCGCGCTACGTCGCGCGCTTCCTCGACCATTGGAAGCCGTCGCTGGCGCTGTTCATCGAATCCGATCTGTGGCCGAACCTGATCCTGGCGGGCGCGACGCGCCGCCTGCCGATGGTGCTGATCAACGGGCGGATGTCCCCGCGCTCCTTCCCGCGCTGGCGGCGGATGTACGGCACCATCTCGGCGCTGTTGTCGCGGTTCGACATCTGCCTCGCCCAGTCGAAGACCGATGCGGAACGCTTCTCCGCGCTCGGCGGCCGCGACGTCGTCACCACCGGCAACCTCAAGCTCGACGTATCCGCGCCGCCGGCCGATCCGGCCAAGCTCGAACGGCTGATGGCGATGACGCGGGGGCGCCCGATCATCGTCGCCGCCTCGACCCATCCGGGCGAGGACGAGATGCTGGTCGCGGCGCATCGCAGCCTGGTCGGGTTCTTCCCGCACCTTCTGACCGTGATCGTGCCGCGGCATCCGGATCGCGGCTCCCAGATCTCTGGCCTGGTCACGGCCTCCGGCCTGAAGCCCGCCTTGCGCTCGCGCGACGAGCTTCCCGCCGCGACCACCGATGTCTACATCGCCGACACCATGGGCGAGCTCGGCCTGTTCTACCGGCTCTCGCCGGTCGTGTTCATGGGGGGATCGCTGATCCGCCACGGCGGACAGAATCCGATCGAGGCGATCAAGCTCGGTGCTGCCATCGTCCATGGTCCGCACGTCTTCAACTTCGCCGACGTCTACGAGGCGCTCGACAACAGAGGCGGTGCGCGCCAGGCCGACACGCAGGAGGCGCTGGTCAAGCAGCTTGGCCTGCTGCTGGCCGAGCCGACCATCCGCAACAAGATGCAACACGCCGGCGCGAGCGTGGTCGAGGAGCTCGGCGGTGCGCTCAATCGCACCATGACCGCGCTCGAACCCTATCTGCTGCAGTTGCGGATCGAGATGGGGGCCGCCAATGCGTGAGCCGGCCTTCTGGTACCGGCCGCGTTCCCCGCAATCCCTTCTCCTCAGCCCGCTCGGTGCCCTCTATGGCGCCATCACCGCGCGCCGCATGGCGCGCGAGGGCGTCGACGCCGGCATCCCCGTGATCTGCGTCGGCAACTACCATGTCGGCGGTGCCGGCAAGACGCCGACCGTGCTGGCGCTGACGAAGCTGTTGCGCGAGCTCGGCGAGACCCCGGTGGTGCTCAGCCGCGGCTATGGCGGACGGTTGCAGGGCCCGGTCATGGTCGACCGGACGCGTCACGTTGCGGCCGATGTCGGCGACGAGCCGCTGATGATGGCGCGCGACGTCCCAGTTGCGGTCTCGCGCGATCGCCTCGACGGCGTGATCCTCGCCAAGTCGCAAGGCGCCACCGTGGTCCTGATGGACGACGGCTTCCAGAATCCGCGGCTGTTGAAAGATGCGTCGCTGGTCGTGATCGACAGCGAGCGCGGCCTCGGCAACGGCAAGGTGTTTCCCTCCGGTCCCCTGCGCGCGCCGCTGAAGGCGCAGCTTTCGCGCACCGACGCGCTGGTGGTGATCGGCGACGGCCGTGCCGCCAACGATGTCGCGGCCGAGATCGCCAAGCGCAACAAGCCGGAGTTGCGCGCACGCCTCAAGCCGGATGCGGCCTCGGTCGCGCAGCTCTCGGGCAAGCGGGTCCTGGCCTTCGCCGGCATCGGCGATCCCGAGCGTTTCTTCCGCTCCTTGCGCGCTGGCGGTATCGATGTCGCGCGCACGCGTCCCTTCGCCGACCATCACATGTTCTCGCAGGGCGAGATCGCCGCGCTCGCAGCCGAGGCGAAAGCCGGGCAGCTTACGCTGGTGACGACGGAAAAGGACCTTGCGCGCCTGCGCGGCAGCGAGGGCGTGCCTGACGGCATCGTGCCGTTCGCGGTGCAGCTCGAATTCGACGACCCCGCCAAGCTGCGGCAGCTGATCAGCGATCATCTCTACAAGGCGCGCGAGCGGCGGTTCAGCAGGCGGTGATTTCGCCTCACCCTACAACACCTGCCATTCAGACGACATTCATCGCGAGACTCTTACTGATCTCACCCGATCAGGAGACTTCGATGCAACAACCGCCGGCGACCCTACGGCTGCGGCTTCGGCGCGCCGGGGAAGTGCCGCTGCAGCACGGCGGCCGGCGTGGCGTAGGCTTCCTGCAGGTCCACGCTCCA
>Ga0102590_1001832_pt1 | contig 28655 bp, 24 predicted proteins | sample AraplaMF_Col_mMF_FD_76859 | JGI IMG/M metagenome (GOLD analysis project Ga0102590, IMG submission 76859) | Arabidopsis root microbial communities from the University of North Carolina, USA - plate scrape MF_Col_mMF | ecosystem: Host-associated > Plants > Roots > Endosphere | place: USA... | reverse complement strand
CACAGCCGCAGCTGGAGATCTTTGCAGACGACGTGAAATGCTCACACGGGTTCACCGTTGGCCAGTTCAGCGAAGAATCGCTGTTCTACCTCCGCGCCCGCGGCATCGGCGAAGAAGCTGCCAAGACTTTGCTGGTGAACGCATTCGCCTTCGATATCACCGATAAGGTGCATATCCCCGCACTGCAACATCACCTGACAGAACAGATCAGGAAGTATGTAAGCGGCGTAACCATTAATAATTAATAAAAGTTTGAACGTTTAAAGGTTTAAACGTTTGAAGGTCTCCTGTCATGTAAGACATCCTTCAAACCCTCAAACATTCAAACTTTCAAACAATTAAAGTCATGCAGCACGAACCAGCAATAGTAACAGGATTTGATGTAGAGAGCGTAAGAAAAGATTTTCCGCTGCTGCAGCAGGCCAGCGTGTATGGCATACCGTTGGTATATCTCGATAACGCTGCTACCACCCAGAAACCCCAGGTAGTACTGGATACACTGGAACAATACTACGCCGGCTATAACAGCAATGTGCACCGCGGTGTGCATCAGCTGAGCCAGCAGGCCACAGAGGCTTACGAGCAGGCCCGTAAAACGGTAGCGGCATATATCAACGCAGCACATTCAAAAGAGATCATCTTTACCAAAGGCACTACAGACGGCATCAACCTCGTTGCCAGCAGCTTTGGGCGCAAATACCTGCAGGCCGGCGACGTAGTGCTGATCTCCGCCATGGAGCACCATTCCAACATCGTGCCCTGGCAGATCATCTGTGAAGAGAAAGGCGCCGAGCTCAAAGTGATACCCATCAATGAGCGCGGCGAACTGCGCATGGACGCTTTCAGTAAATTACTGGACGATAAGGTGAAGATAGTAGCGGTGACCTATGTGTCTAACACACTGGGCACCGTGAACCCGGTACGCGAGATCATCGCACAGGCGCATGCCCGTAACATTCCCGTGTTGCTCGATGCTGCCCAGGGTATACAGCATATCGCTATCGACGTGCAGGAACTGCAGCCCGATTTCCTGGCCTTCTCCGGCCACAAGGTATACGGCCCCACCGGTATCGGTGTGCTGTATGGCAAGGAAGAATGGCTGGATAAAATGCCTCCCTACCAGGGCGGCGGCGATATGATCAAGACCGTTACCTTCGCCAAAACCATCTATAATGAGCTGCCTTACAAGTTCGAGGCCGGTACCCCGCACATCGCAGGCGCTATAGGCCTGGATGCCGCCCTGAACTATGTAAACCAGATCGGCATCGATAAGATCGCACACTGGGAAGAACAACTGCAGGAATACGCCCTGCAGCAGCTGCAGCAGGTAGACGGCATCCGCTTCATCGGACAGGCCGCCCACCGCGCCGCTTCGATCTCCTTCCTTGTAGATGAGATCCATCCTTACGACCTGGGCGAGCTGCTGGACAAGCAGGGAGTTGCCGTTCGCACCGGCCACCACTGTACCGAGCCGCTGATGGACATCTTTAAGATCCCCGGCACCGTACGCGCTTCCCTGTCTGTATACAATACCTTCGAAGACATAGACAAGCTGGTAGCAGCAGTGAACAGGGGCGCCGCCATGCTGAGATAAATAACAGATAATGACGATCAACGAAAAACAGGACGAGCTGATAGCGGACTTTTCCCTGATGGAAAACTGGATGGATAAATACGAATACATTATTCAGCTGGGAAAAGAACTGCCACTGGTAGACGAACAATATAAAACGGACGACAATCTCATTAAAGGCTGCCAGTCACGCGTGTGGCTGCACACAGAGCTGAAGGACGGAAAACTGTTCTTTACCGGCGATAGCGACGCCGTCATCACCAAAGGCCTGGTAAGCCTGATGATTGCTGCCCTCTCCGGCCACACACCCGCGGAGATCGCCGCTACCGACATTTACTTCATTGACGCCATCGGCCTCCGCAATCACCTGTCCCCCACCCGCTCCAACGGGTTACTGAGCATGCTCAAACAGATGAAGCTGTACGCCGTAGCCTATATGGCCAAACAAGCCAACTGATCTGAAAACAGATAAATACACAATTGAAATGGAAGGGGAAACACTAAGAGATCAAATTGAAGCAACGCTCAAAACCGTATACGACCCGGAAATCCCGGTGAATATCTTCGAGCTGGGACTGGTATATGAGATCAAGATCGGTGACAACAACAGGATAGGCATTACCATGACCCTGACCGCCCCCGGCTGTCCCGTAGCCGGCGACATTGTAATGGAAGTAGACCAGAAAGTACGCGCCATCGAAGGCGTTTCCGACGTGGACGTGCACCTGACCTTTGACCCACCCTGGACCAAGGAAATGATGAGCGAAGAAGCCAGGCTGGAACTGGGTTTTCTGTAAGCTGATACGTTAAAGACATTATAATAACATAGCGCGGCCGTCAAAGCATATTTGACGGCCGCGCTTTTTGTTTTTTATAACATTAAAATACTACCATTTAGATATAGCAGATCCTTTATAAATATACATTTTTATAATATCTTTGCAGGATTCACAAGAGATTCTCTATACCTAAACATCAAAGTATGAAACTATCCAAAGTTGTACCCATTGCAGCTGTACTGTATGTCCTCTTTTTATCCGGAAGCGCAACCCTTACTTCCTGCAATAAAGACAATGACACTACCATTATTCGCGACACCCTTATCGTTACAGACACGCTTAATGTTAAAGACACCACCTGCCGTCTCTATGCCGGGCTGGTTGGCTACTATAACTTTACCGACGGTAACCTGAACGACAGTAGCGGATACGGCAATAACATCATCTTCAGCAATGCTGTTAAAACAAGCGGCCGTTCCGGAAAGCCTAACAGCGCTTACCAGTTCAATGGCAGCAGCAGCTATATGCAGATTAAGAACCATCCTTCGCTCAATCCGTCCCTGATATCGATAGTGGCGACGTTTAAGCTGAACGACTTTTACTATGGTTCCTGCCATGCCAGCCAGATCATCGGAAAAGGCTCTACTGATTTCGTCAATGGCATCTACTGCCTGCGCGTTCGCGATATGTTCGTTAACTGCGGCGATCCGGTAGACACTACCACTGAGTTTATATACGGCGCCTATGGCAATAACATCCAGGCGATCACTGCAACAGGAGCCAGAACAGATCCTTACTATATCCGTACAAAGAACTGGTATACCGTGATATTTACCTATAACGGCGATACCTCCAGGATCTATGTGGATGGCCAGTTCAAAGGAAAGGAACATATCGTCAGGGCACAGTTTACGGCTAATGCCCAGGATGTTTATATCGGTAAAACAGAAAATCCGTCCAATCCCTACTGGTTCAACGGTGTTATTGATGAATTAAGGATCTACAACAGGCCGCTGAATGCAAACGAGATCAAACAACTATCGGAACTGAGGAATTAAGCATTTAATGATCAGATAACAAATAACAACACAAAGGGGCTAAGCTTTCGCTTAGCCCCTTGTATATTAAACCCAGGCGTTTTACGCCCGCTCGCTTTAGCTTAATTGTGTGCTTCGCTCAGACATAGTCAGGTGCACATGCGCCCCAATATGATAGCTGTCTGCTCCTAATACCTGCTCAAACATCGCCTTTGCCTGCTCAGTTTTGCCCTGTCCCAGCAGTCCTAAGCCGATCAGGTAATAACAATGCAGGCGGTTACGCTTGTTCAGGTCATCATCCCATATCAGCAGATCAGGCAGGGACACGGCAAAGTAATCGATCTTCACGTCGTCAAACAGATGCGCCTCCCCGTAATCGATCAGTTTATTGAAACGGCTGCCCGCTTCGTTCTTACGGTTCAATTGCAGCAGGGCCAGCCCCTGGTAAAAGATCTTGTCCGGTTGCTGATCATTATAATACATGGCGGCGGAGGGTACAGATTGCCCGATGGCAGCCCTTTCCCAGCAGGCAATAGCGCTGGTGATTTGTCCGAGGCCTGCATAAGCGCAGCCGCTCCAGTAATCAATATCATTCTCCTGCGCGCCATACAGCTTACCTTCTCCCAGGTTGTACGGATATTGCCGCGCTTTTTCCAGCAGCGCCAGCGCCTCCTGGTGATTTGCTACCCTTATCGCCGCTTTAGCCATGGAAATAAGGCTATATACATACTGGAAGGTCACCTTGCCTTCACCGCCTTCCCAAGGGTGGAAATTGCGTGCCATCAGCCCCTCATACGCTTCCGGATGACGGCCCAGCAGGTTATAGAGTGTGATCCTTTCCAGGTAGAGATCGTCCCGGTCATTTACCAGGGCCGGGTACTTTTCCAGCAATTCCAGGCGGAAAAGGGCCGGTTTGTTAAGGCGCTTGTACAGCTGATCCAGCTCCATCAGGATGCGTGCATCCGTCTCATCCAGCGCAAACGCTTTTTCCAGGCTGATAACTGCCTCCGCAGGCTGCTGCCGCTTGTTGAACAATGCGAGGGCCAGGTTACGGTGCACGGTAGGGAAACGGTCGTCCAGCTGCCGTGACTTTTCCCAGCAGGCGATGGCGGGCTCATATTGCCTGAAATGGTACCAGTAATTACCCAGGTAGTAAGGCGCTTTGGCATCTTCCGGATGCTGCTGCATGGCCAGCTGTAAAGCCAGGGCGGCTTCCTGCTGATGCGGAAAACAGTGATCAGGCGCTGCCTGCGCGGCCTTCTTCCAGTAAGCGTGCGCGGCCAATTCATCTCCGGATTCCCAGGCGATGGATGCCATAAAATACCAGGCCAGTGGATACACTTCCTTTTGCTGATCAATGCCCAGCTGCAGGAATTGCAGGGCCTCTGCATACATACCCGCCGCCTGGTAGTCCAGCGCATACTCCATGTAATGATGGATATTACCACGTAACAGTGTTTGTAATTCCGCTCCTACGCTTTCATCTTTTGTAAGCAGGTATTTTTCAAAATGGGCGCCTGCGTTGAAGCGGTCCAGCTCCAGCGAGGCATTGGCCCATTCCAGCGCTGCGCTGCGCTTACCCTGTTTGCGCAGGATGGAAATGAGCAGGTGCCTTGTTTTATGATGATGCCAGTTGGCATGTAATGAGCGGGCAGCTTCGTCCAGTGCAATATCCCATTGCTGCCGCATCGCTGAGATCAGTCCCAGCTGATAATATCCGGCCGCCTGCCAGGCAGCATTCCATACAGATTTATGGAAAGCCGCATAGGCTTCAGCAATACGTTGCTGCCAGCGCAGGCATAAGCCCAGGTTGTAGAGCGGCTCGCCGTCATACGGGTTGGGATTACGGGTAGTCAGCGTATCAATAGCGCTGCGAAAACAGCTTTCTGCTTCAGATAAAAGCAAACGGCGCAGGTACCATTTACCCAGGGCGTTATTACAGCGCACGTCTCCTGCATCGCGGCGCAGGCCTTCCTGGTAGTACACCACCGGGTCGTAGGTAGCATGCCGGTATTGTTCCAGGTGCAGCCCGGTAAGGTAGAGCTGCTCTATCTGGGCGATCTCTCCGGGCGCCTTTGCAGCAATAGCAGGCAAGGGCATTGGTTTGATGGTATCCGGTTCTGCTTGCCATTCCAGCATGGGCCTGCCCTGCTGATCGTATATGCCTATACGGTAGTGAACAGCGTCATGGCTGCCTTGCAGCGGGATCTCCGTTTCTTCATACCCTGCAGGTGAAAGATCCATTACTTTGCTCCATATTTCCCTGCCCTGGTAATACAGTATCGCTTTGCTTTGCGGAAACCTGCCGGTGGAATAGAGTTTAAAAGTGGCGGTATGTTCGTTCAGTTCCAGGTTCAGCACCAGGTCTTTACTGGCGTTCTTTACCATGCCCACCTGGCTGTAGGGCATGAAGTATTGTTGAAAGCTTTTCTCCTCGTACGGCATCAGCCAGGAAAAGTCCGGCTGGTTATCCGTGTATACGCCGCACATCAGCTCAATGTACGGACCATCCATATCGGTCAGGTTACGGTCCCATGCCAGTCCGAAATCACTGTTTCCCCAGGTCCATTGTTTTTTACCGGGAGATACATGATGATTGGCTACATGCAGCAGGCCGCCCTGCGAATCATGCTCATAGCCTCCTACAAAATCATAGGAAGAGGTGATGGCCATATAAGAGGTAGGCACGGGAATGTTACGGTAACGGGAGATATCCACCCCCGCAGAATAATCTACTTTATAATAGGTGCCCGTGGCCACCGGGAAGCGGGATACATCCCTTTTGCCATGATCAAACACGGCATGTACATCCGGCGGAAAAACAGACTGGTAATGCTCATTTACATGCACTGCCGGGTTGGCCCACCACAGGAAGGTTTGCGGTAGCGGCGTGCGGTTGTACAGCTGCACTTTTATTTCGAGATAAGCCTTGTCGGGATGTAAGGTGAAGCCCGCCATGCCCTTGGTGCGGAACATGCGTTCCAGCTCGCTGCACCATACGGTTACGCTGCCATCGGGAAAATGTTCAATGGTGTAGTCAACCGGCTCATAGGTGCCGGGCCGGTGGTGCTGCGGCCAGTTAAACTCTATGCCGCCGGAGATCCAGGGACCGGTGAGACCTACCAGCGCAGGCTTGATCACCTGGTTATGATACACAAAATGCCGTTGCCGCACTTTGTCATAGGCTTGCTGTATGCGGCCGCCCAGCTGCGGCAGGATCATGATCCGCAGGTAATCATTCTCCAGGAACACGGCCTGCCATTCCTGGTCGGTCTTTTCGTCGAGGATCTTCTCTACTACCGGGTACGGGTATACGGTACCGCTGCTGCCCTGGTAAACTCTTTTTTCGAGGAAAACAGGATGCTTCTCCGCTGGTCCGATACCATAGGTAGGGATGCGAACCGTCTCATGCCAGGCTTTAACTTCCATATTCGTTTTTAATATTGTCTTGTGAATTTTATGATAGTCCATGGTCCATAGTCGATGGACCATAGCATATTAAGCAATGTCATTTTACGCCTGTCTTCGCAGGATCACTAATGCTGCCGGCTGTTCCATGAACTATGGACAATGGACCATGGACTCCAGATTCTATTTCTTCCAGTGTCTTACCTTTCGTCTCCGGCAGATAAGCCCTTATGAATAACAGCCCTGCTATACAGATGACACCATATCCCCAGAAAGTGCCCGAAGCGCCCAGGGCGCTGTTCAGCAGGGGAAAAGTATAGGTAAGCCCGAAGCTGGCTGCCCACAGGGAAAGCGTGGCAATCGCCATCATGCTGCCGCGTAAACGGTTCGGGAAGATCTCTGACAATACCACCCAGGTAACCGGCGCCAGCGACATAGCATAGCAGGCAATGGCCATTACTACAAGCAACAGGAGCGGCCAGCCGCTCAGCTGCATGAAATACAGCGTCCCCATAATAGCATAGATCAGTGCAAGGCCACCTGCGCCCATCAGCATCAATACCCTTCTGCCCCATTTGTCCACTGTATACATGGCCACCAGGGTAAACACCAGGTTCACGCCGCCGGTGATCACGATATTGAAAAGAATGTCTGACACGCCATACCCGGCTGCGGCAAACACTTCCTCTGCATAATTGAATATAACATTGATACCGCACCATTGCTGAAAGGCTGCGATCACAACACCCAGCAACAGGATACGTGATACGCCTGGCTGCAGTACCTGCTTCCAGTGCACACTGCCATCTGCTGCCGCTGTTTGTGCAATGGCCTGCAGCTCGTCTTCCGCATGTGCGGCGCCGCCTATCCTGCCCAGCACCTGGCGGGCTTTTTCTCCGAAGCCGCGGGTAGCCAGCCAGCGCGGACTTTCCGGCAGCCATATCAGCAGCAACAGGAACAGTGCAGAAGGTACCAGCGCCGCCCAGAACATGATACGCCAGCCGGTTTGTCCGTTCCAGGACAGCAGGATCATCTGATCTGAAGCACCCGCAGGTACAGGCTCTGCTACCCACCAGTTAAAGAGCTGCGCCACCAGTATGCCTGTCACCAGGGTAAGCTGGTTGATGGATACATATTTGCCCCGCAGGTGGGCAGGCGTCACTTCTGCAATGTACATGGGCGACAGGTTGGAAGCCAGCCCGATGCCGATCCCGCCAATAATGCGGTACACGATGAAGCTGTTAAAAGAATGAGCAGCGCCCGTAAAGCCCGATGACAGCAGGAACAACAGGGCAGACAGCATCAGCAGTTTCTTACGCCCGTAACGGTCGCTCAGGATACCTGAAATGGCAGCGCCTCCCAGGCATCCTACCAGGGCGCAGCTCATAGCCCAGCCCTGTGCAGCCGGCGAGCCGGTAATGCCGAAAAAACGCTCGTAAAAGGGCTTTGCGCCCCCTATCACCACCCAGTCGTATCCGAAAAGAAATCCGCCCATTGCAGAGATCATGGAAATAGCAAAGAGGTAAGTATGGTTGTAGTGGTAGTTCTTCATAACACCGCTAAATTACATTATCCCCTATGGTGAGGGCAATAGAGATTTTTTTTCAATTAATGGATTATCTTATTTATTTCTGGCGGCAATGGATGGCCTGATGCTTGTACTGGCATCAGTGACCAAAACAATTTGTTATGCTTACTTCACTTGTAGTGCTGGGTATAGTTCTGCTGCTTGTCGTTATATACGTGATATGGCCTTACAGAAGGAATAAAGACAGCATGAGAGGGAAGTGATATTATTCACCTTATAAAATGCAGGATTATGCAGAAGAAAGAAAAAGAGAACGACCAGCTTGCAAACAGCAATCCTACGGCCCGTAACTTCCAGCGGCCTAATGATGAGGAAAAAGAGCAACGCTCCCCTTCAGCACAAGACCAGAACGGCACAGGCGGGGAAGAGGAAGAAGAGGACGACGAACCTGCACTGGATGAGCAGGACCTTGAAGAAAACAATCTTACAGATGAGGAGGCCGATAATATTGAATGGGACCCTGAGTCTGGTAAAGACAAAAAAGACCAGGACCGCTAAGAGCCTGGCAGCCGGGTAACCACTGTACGCACGGATTGTTAACAGGCTTAGCGATGAAGTTTCAAATTTGTGGAGTCTGTTAACAGTCCGTGTTCAAAAATCCACAACAGTCCCCTCCGCTGATCCCCACTTCTGACAAGCGTTTCCGCGCAATATGATGTATATCATCACATTAAGAATTACATAGCAGACGCCAGTGTTGCTAAAAAGGTAGCAGGCCTTTTGGTATATAATAGTTAAAACTAAACGGCCATGAAAAATCACCTGACCCTCCTGGGATTGTCATTTGCACTCTGCACCTTCATCGTTGCACAAGCCAGTACCTCCTATCGCTCAGCCCCGGTAAAGTATTCAGTAGACCAACAAGACACCAGCAAACAGAAAATGCATAAGAAATGGAAGAAAGATAAAGACACTTCCTGGCACAAAGAGAAAAGGGATACTTCTGCTTTGCGCACTGAGAACAGGTAAGCAAACTGTGTGGTAACAAGAGGAATGGGTATTGAATTACCTGGAAGGCACAGCTCAATGGCTGTGCCTTTTCATTCTCCGAAATCCCACTGTGGTGGCTTATCCGCAGCTGAGTAATAAAATCACCAACGGTGAAATAAAACATTCCTGTAATCACCTCTCTCTAAGCCGCTCTGTGTAAATTCTTTAGAGAACCGCTACTGTGGCGCACTCCGCCGGGAATCACTTTTCTACACTATCAGGTTTGGTTTCATTCTTGAAGTACCTCTACTTAGAAAACGCTGTAGCATTGCGGTTTAGCCCGTTGGCAGCAATTAGTAACCCAATAACCTGCTTGTTTATGAAGACGAAAATAGCTTTCATCAGTGACCATGCTTCCCCCATTGCTGCACTGGGCGGTGTTGATACAGGAGGACAGAATGTGTATGTTGGCGAGCTGGCTTATCAGCTGGCAAGAAAAGGATACGAGGTGGACATCTTTACACGCTGGGAGCATCCGCAGCTGCAGCAGGTAGTACAATGGAGGAACGGTGTGAGAGTAGTGCATATTAAAGCCGGTCCGGTAGAATGTGTACCCAAAGAACAGCTGCTGCCCTACATGGCAGACTTCCGCGAAAATATGCTGGCCTTCATCCGTGAAGAGCAGATCCACTATGATCTCATACACGCTAATTTTTTCATGTCGGCGCTGGTAGCGCTTGAGCTGAAAGCATTGCTCCATATTCCTTTTGTGGTCACCTTCCATGCGCTTGGACATGTACGCCGCATTCACCAGGGCGAGCAGGACAAGTTTCCACCCGAACGCCTGGATATAGAGACCGCCGCAATTAAACAGGCAGACTACGTGATAGCAGAGTGCCCCCAGGACAGGGAAGACCTGATCAAATACTACAATGCACCGGCAGACAAGATCCGTGTGGTGCCCTGCGGAGTGAATACGGAAGAGATGTTCCCCGTAGACCAACGCCTGGCCCGCATGAGACTGAAGCTGCCACAGGAAGACTTCGTGCTCCTGCAGCTGGGCCGTATGGTGCAGCGTAAAGGAGTGGACAATGTGATCGAGGCACTTACAAAACTAAAATACACCGGCACACGTACCCGCCTGATCATCGTAGGCGGTGAAGAAGAAGTATGCGGCCTGGGGTATAATCCTGAAATAGCGCGGCTGAAACAGCTGGCAAAAGATCTCGGCGTACAGCATGCTGTTACCTTCGCCGGCCGCAAAGGACGCGAAGAGCTGAAATACTTTTATGCCGCGGCTGATATATTCATCACTACACCCTGGTACGAGCCCTTCGGCATTACACCGCTTGAAGCAATGGCCTGCGGCACACCTGTGATAGGCGCTGATGTAGGCGGTATCAAATACAGCGTGCTGGACGGAAAAACCGGCCTGCTGGTACCGCCCAAAGATCCGCGGGCACTGGCAGAAAAGATCAATGAACTGCTGCTGCGGAGACCCGTACTGGAAGAGATGGGACGTAACGGTATCAAGCGCGTGCAGGCCCTGTTCACCTGGCAAAGGGTGGCACAGTTAATGAGTAGGTTATACGAGAAAGCCATCACCAATAACAACATTGCCGTTAGTGATAGTATGAGCCTTTAAATACCGGCAAATGAGAAAGGCGGTTTTCATAGATAAAGACGGGACCCTCATCACCAACGTACCCTATAACGCCAATCCCGAGCTGATAAGGCTGGAACCAGGCGCCGCAGAAGCCTTGCAGCTGCTGCACAAACATGGTTACGCACTGGTGGTAGTGTCCAACCAATCCGGTATTGCCCACGGCTATTTTGAAGATGAGGCCATGCAGGCGGTAAAAGATCGTATCACGGCATTGTTGCAATGTAACGGGATCCAGCTGGATGGATTTTTTTACTGCCCGCATCACCCACAGGGATCGGTGAAAGAGTATGCAATAACATGCACCTGCCGCAAACCAAAACCCGGCATGCTGTTAGAGGCAGCCGGCTTATTGGATATAGACCTGCGGCAGTCATGGATGATAGGCGATATACTGCATGATGTAGAAGCAGGCAACCGCGCCGGCTGCCACACCATACTGCTGGATAACGGCCATGAAACAGAATGGATGATCAACAACTACCGGAAACCATTATATATTACCGGAGGCCTGCTGGAAGCAGCACTGCTGATCATCAGCAACATTTAATTCGTAAACAACGGACCATGTATAAAGATCTGATAGCAAAGTTCCCGCAGCCTGCCGTATTAGTGATCGGCGACCTGATGCTGGATGTTTACCTTAAAGGCGCCAGCACCCGCCTGACACCCGAGGCGCCGGTACCAGTAGTAGACATCGCCTCAAGGACCACCACACTGGGCGGCGGCGCCAATACCGCCGTGAACGTAAAATACCTGGGCGCGAAAGTAACGCTCTGCAGTGTCAGCGGACCGGATGAAGACGGCGCCAAAGCATCCTCACTACTGGAAGCGGCAGGCATCAACGGTAAGATATTGCACTGCCCCTCCAGGGAAACCATCGTAAAGACCAGGGTAATGGCCGGGCACCAGCTGCTGACCCGTTACGACTGTGGTACAGAGACCGCTATCTCCGGGCAAACGGAGCAGGCATTCATCCGCCTGCTGCAACAGGAGTTCCCGAAACACGATGCGGTGATCATTGCCGACTACTGTAAAGGACTGATCACTCCCGCCGTCATTGCCGCTTTACAGGCATTGAAGCGCAAGCATAAGAAATTCATCGCCGTTGACTCACGCCGCCTGGAATGCTTCAAGAGCCTCTCTCCTTCACTGGTAAAACCCAATTACCAGGAAGCGGCACAGCTGCTGGGATTGCATGTACAGCAACACTGCAGGGCGCAACAGATCAATAACATGGGCGCTGATATTTACTCCCGCACCGGCGCCGCCATTGCAGCGGTCACACTGGATGAGGAAGGCGCCGTGATCTTTAATGGCAACCAGCCGGTATACTGCTGCAGTGCTTATCCCGTAGCAACACCCAACGTATCCGGCGCAGGAGATGCTTATATCAGCGCATTTACGCTGGCCTGCCTTTCCGGTGCAGATATGCCTGCGGCAGCAGAACTGGCGGCAGCCGCGGCGGCCATAGCCATCGGCAAACAGCATACCGCCTGCTGTTCCTGGGAAGAACTGAACGCCTACCTGTCTGTGAATGATAAATATGTCACCGACCTGGGTCAGCTACAGCACCTCTCCGCTATGTATAAAGCCCAGGGCAAAAAGATCGTCTTCACCAACGGTTGTTTCGACATCCTGCACAGCGGCCATGTAAACTACCTGGGCCGTGCAAGAGAACTGGGGCATGTACTGATGGTAGGCATCAATACGGACGAAAGCATACGCCGCATTAAAGGCAGCGACCGTCCTATCAATACCCTGCAGGATCGTATGGAAGTGCTGGCCGCCATGGGTGCAGTAAATCATATCATTCCCTTCGGCAGTACAGAGGATGATACACCGGCGCCGTTGATCCAGGTGATACAACCGCACATATTTGCGAAAGGGGGTGATTACACAAAGGAAAGCCTGCCGGAAGCAGGACTGGTAGAGCAACTGGGCGGTGAAGTGATTTTACTGCCGCTGTTGCCAGGGCATTCTACTTCGATGATCATACGCCGTATACATACCAAACCGGTATTAAAACTGGCGTAAACACTATATGAAACGGATCTTATGCATAAGGCTCGATAACATGGGGGATGTGATCATGAGCACACCGGCCATTCATGCGCTGAAAAAAGCCTTTCAATGTCATATTACGCTGCTCACCTCCTCCATGGGCGCCGCCATTGCACCCAGCATTCCCGACATAGACGATACTATCATCTTCGATGCTCCCTGGGTAAAGAACGAATCGCCCGATGCAGCGCCCGTTTTTAATGACACCGTAGAAAAGCTCAGACAGGGTAATTTTGATGCAGCGGTTATATTTACCGTTTATAGTCAGAACCCCATGCCTGCCGCCATGCTGGCCTACCTGGCCAACATACCCATACGGCTGGCTTATTGCCGCGAAAATCCGTATGGACTGCTTACACACTGGGCGCCTGAAAAGGAACCTTATGAGTACATCCGTCACCAGGTAAGCCGCGACCTGTACCTGGTCACTCATTTAGACGTAACACCAGATTCAGATAAACTCGTACTCGAAGTGAATGAAGCCTTATGGCCCGATGTAAGCAAAAAATTGCAACATTGCCATCTAGATCCTGAAAAGCCCTGGGTCATCCTTCACCCGGGTGTAAGCGATAACAAACGCCAGTACGCTGTACAGCATTGGATAAAAGCAGCCAAAGACCTGGTACGGCAAACCGGTATACAATTACTGATCACCGGAACAAAGAACGAACGTGCGCTTGCCACCGCCATTAGTCACGGCATTGCCCAGGAAAATGGGGTTTGTGTAGGAGCAGGTCTCTTCTCGGTAGCAGAGTTCATTACCCTGATCAGCCACAGCGCGCTGGTGATCTCTGTTAACACCAGCACCGTGCATATTGCGGCTGCTACACATGTGCCGGTGGTGGTATTGTACGCGCTCACCAATCCGCAGCATACGCCCTGGAAAGCCCGGGGCGCTGTGTTATATTTCGATGTGCCTGAACATCTCAGAAGCAGGAATGAAGTGATCCGTTATGCGTATGAGCAATACCGCTACGAATCACTGTTACCTGCTACCCCCGGTAATATTGTACAGGTAGCCACGGGCATCCTTGAGCCTATCCTTGATAACCAGTTATAGATACAGTACCCTGTACCTCACCGCACCGTATAAGTTCCAGTAAACAGAAAGAAAAGGTATCAGCACGGAAGTGATGATCACCTCCATTACATGCGGCCATGCATGTGAGGTATGCAGCAAACGCTTCCATATAAAGCCGGCCAGCAGCAATACCCATATGGCCAGCGCTGTTAACGCCAGTGCTGCAGCATTTGATAATAAAGCGGCCAGCAGCACCAGGCAGCAAAGGATCATGGCATAATAGCTCCAGATAGGATGCTGCTTGATATAATTGCGGTACAGGTGCGGAAACTTTTTGTACAGCAAAGCATTGAACATCGACTTACGTTGCTCCCGCAGGCTAACGCCCCAGGATGCTTCCCGCACCGGGTGCACTACAATGGCATCATGCAGATGCCGGATGGGAATCTGTTCCTGCAGCAGCCTGAACTCCAGGTCGCTGTCCTCCCGCCAGGCCAGCTCAAAGCGTTCATCAAATCCCTGGATGAGCTCCAGTGCCTTCCAGCTGCACACGCAGTTAGCGGTAATAAAACGTGCACGCTCCAGCTGCGCAATATTCCATTCATAGTCAGTAGGTTTCTCCGGTACAGGCACAATAACACGGCCGCTGTAAGCGATCAGCTCTTCCTGCTGATAAGCATCCCAGATGGTTTGCAGCCACAACGGATCAGGTAAGGTATCATCGTCCGTAAATGCAACAAGGGTACCGGCGGCCAGTTTCCATCCCATGTTGCGGGCGGCGGCAGGCCCGCGTTTGGTAGCCAGTGGTACGTACACAATATCCAGCAGGCCCGTATGTTTCCAGGATACAACCAGCTGTTTGGTAAGATGATCCGGCCCGTCGCTTATCACGATCACTTCAAAATCGTCCCGCTCAAACTTTTGTTTGGCAAGGGATTTCAGACATTCCATCAGCAGCAGCGGCCTGCAATAAGTAGGGATCACAACAGAGATCTTCTTTTCCATAGCGTTTCCATTTAGGTTTTCGAAACAAGGAAGCTGCCTATTACCAATGCATCGAAGGGTGATGACCAGAAACATTCCAGCGCATCGCGCGGCGTGCATACAATAGGTTTGCCCAGCGTATTGAATGAAGTATTGATCAGCACAGGCACACCGGTGCGCTGCGCAAAAGCTTTCAGCAGATCGTAATAGCGCGGATGCTGCTGCCGGTTGATGGTTTGAATACGGGCAGTACCATCTACATGGCAAACGGCCGGTATGCGGTCTTTTTTGTCTGCTTTCACTTTGTAGACAAACAGCATGAAGGGCGAATAGTCTGCCTCTTCAAACCATTCCGCTGCAGCCTCCTCCATTACTACCGGCGCCACCGGCCTGAAATCTTCCCGGTCTTTCACTTCATTCAGCCTTGCCTGCATTGCGGGAGATATGGGAGATGCCAGTATGGAACGGCTGCCCAGCGCACGCGGCCCAAACTCCATCCTGCCCTGGAACCAGCCAATGATCTTATCCTGCGCCAGCAGGTCAGCTGTTGCTGCAGCTACATCCTTCAGGCGGCGGTAAGGCACCTTTGCCCAATCCAAAAAACGCGCTATTTCCTCATCACCATAATCTGGTCCCCAGTAGGCATGTTCCATACAAAAGCTGCGCCCCTGCCCTGGCCGCTGCTGCGCATCTATCCACATGGCGGCGCCCAGTGCGGTGCCTGCATCACCAGCGGCAGGTTGTACCCAGATATTTTTAAAGATGCCTGCATCGCGTATGGCGGCGTTCAGTACACAGTTCAGGGCCACGCCACCGGCAAAGCAAAGGTTCTCCGTATTCGTTTGCTGCCGCAGCCATTTGGTCAGTTCCAGCACACACTCCTGCAGCACCACCTGTAAGGATTGCGCAATGTTGAAATGATGCGCGGTAAATGCAGTTCCGCGTTCGCGGGCCGGACCGAAGCGTTCTATGAAGCGTTCATTGCTGATGGTGTAATGACCATTGTCCTGCAGGTGTATCATCTCACGAAAATCATTTGCAAATACAGGTTTACCGTAAGATGCCAGGGCCATCACTTTATATTCATCAGAAGAGTGCAGGAAGCCAAGGTAGCTCGTTATCTGTTCGTACAGCAGTCCCAGCGAATGCGGCATGTTCACCTGTGTAATGCGCTCCATATTGTTACCAGCGCCCATACTGAAAGTGGTGGTGGCTTTCTCACCGCGCCCGTCAATAGTCAGTACGGCGGCCTGTTCATAAGGAGAGGGCAGAAATGCACTGGCCGCATGAGAGAGGTGATGTTCTACAAAATGAAATTTTTCTTTATCAAACTGAGCGCCTTTAAAACGTTGCTGTAAATGGTGTGGATAAGCATCCACCAATTGACGCGGCGCATTCACAATAGAAGAAAGGAACAGCGGGTCCCAGGGCGACATCCATTTCTCGGGCACCTTATACGCAGAGGGTTCCAGCGGTAATGTGATGCGGTCTTTCTTTTCATTTGCTTCGTTTAGCAGGATATACGGATCAAAAGAATAAGCTACCTGGTCTACCTCTTTCAGATGTATGCCGGCTGTCTTTAAACAATAATCTATTGCATGAAAAGGCAATTCATATGCAGAGAACGGAATGGGCCTTTTGCCGTGCTTGATATGTGTAAAGCGTTCATCCTCCACTGCAGCCAGCAGCTGTCCGTCCTTTACAATACAGGCAGCGGAATCATGGAACGCGGCGTTGATGCCAAGGGTATACATAAGCGATGGTTTATTACCATCGTCACATAAACTGTTCCAGTATCATCATTGACTTATGGCCTGAGCACGCCATCTTTCATCATTTGTGTGATGTTTAGTGCCCCTGCTAACACATAGCACTAAAATGCTATATAATCCCTTCGGCTTTTTGCTAATTTTGATATACTAACTATTCCATATTCCTATAACCGATTATGCCTATGAAAACTGCCAACTTTCGGGAGCGGATGGCTCTTGCCGCCGTACTAGCTGTCACGATCCTTGCCTCCTTTCGCAATACGGATGCGGGTATCAAAGATCATCGCCCTTTGCCCCTGCTGGAGGGGATCAACAGTCAGGCCAGCACCATGCTGATCAGCTATAACCAGCGCAACATGATCGGCCGTCTTACCAGGATACAGCGGGCATCTGAAGACACCTACACAGATGTACGCATACCGGTATATAAGAACGGGCGACTGGCCAGCACACTGGTATCCGGCCATGCAAACGGGGAGGACAGCGAGATCTTCTCTTCTTTTGAGTATACCGTGAACTATCCGCTGGTAGCGAAGATCCATTACTATACACAGGGGCAGGTACAGGGATATGACTCACTGGTATATAATGCTGAAGCGCAGATCGTTGCACGCTATTTCTTCAGCCGTAAAGCAGATAACACTTTCGAAAACCGTAACTATCAACACTATACCTGGAACAACGAAGGCAATGTTATCCGGCTGGACAACTATGGCCGCAACCGGGAGGGGAACAGTTTTGAGCTGGGATCTGCTGTTACCTATACCTACGACCGGAATCCCAATCCGCAGAAACAGGTAACAGACCTCTGCTACATTACGGATATTATGCCGGCCTTTCTTTCCGCCAACAACATCCTCACAGAAGAGATCAACTATGCAGGCGCAACCGGCAAGCATCTCAATACTTACAGCTATGAGTACAATGCTGCGCAGTACCCGGTGAGCATCACCGCACATTACAGCCTGGATGGTCTCAGTGAAACCACCCAATTGAGCTATAAATAAAGCGTATTTGGATGTTTAGTGCTTAGTCACTGACATCTTTCTTAAAAAAGGCCGTCAGCTTCTTATCGCTGCCTGCCACCCAAACAATATCGCCTTCCTGCAATGCGGTGGTAGACTCGGGGTTCAGGATGCGTTTGCCGCTTCTTTCTATGCCCAGTATCATGCCCTGCGACTGTTCACGGATACCGGCTTCTCGGATCGTTTTATTACAGAGCGGAGCGCCTTTTTTGATCAGGTAACGGCGCAGCACAATATCGTGTGCAAGCATTTGTTTTTCTTCGATGCTGCTGTCTTCCTCTTCCAGGAAATGGTTCAGCTGCGTGATCTGTTCGTCCGTGCCGATCACGGTTACCACATCGCCAGGGTACAGGCGTTCATCTTTACCCGGAGCAGCATATTGCTGTTTGCCTCTTTTGATCAGCGCAATGTTAGCGCCAAATCGTTCGCGTATAGCCAGCTCCTGCAGGGTTTTACCTACGGCCGGCGACATGGGCGAGATATTCATCACTGCCAGGTGTGCATCCCAGGGCGCCAGCACCTGTTTATTGATACCGCCCACACGGGTTTCCCTTTCATTAAAATTGGAAAAGAAACGTTGCTCTATCTTACTATAGAAGGCCTGCAGCTTGCGGTTAAAGATCAGCAGCAGCACCAGGATCACCACGGTTACTACCAGGGCCACCACTACAGAAAAGAACAGGTCTACAAAGAAACCCACCAGGGAAACGGCCAGCACTATACGCAATAAACGCAGCAGTAATAATGGCCCCCTGTACTTTTTCTGTTGCCAGATGTTGGCAGATGCCTCGCTGCTGATACCGCGTACTGCCAGGGCCCACAGGAAAGGAGACAGCACCAGCAAAGTAACCAGCGCTGTAATGATACGCGCGGGATTGATGTCTTCAGGCGCCGCTGTAACCTTGGGCAATACATAGTAGGCAGACAGCAGTATGATGGCGATAATGATCACCGAGTACAGCACGATATTCATGAAATAGGAACGCAGCAGCTGTTTCCAGTCGCTCACCACGGCGATGGTCTGCGTGGCGGCGCTATAGCGGTTCAGGGTGTTTCTCCACTTGTGCGGCAGCATGGCCGCTATCCGCACATAAGCCGGCTCTGATAAGCGGATGAGGTAAGGCGTGGTAAAGGTGGTAACGGCAGATACGGCCACCGCCACCGGGTACAGGAAATCGCTGGTTACTTTCAGCGTAACTCCCAGTGTAGCGATAATAAAGGAGAACTCCCCTATCTGCGCCAGGCTCATACCTGCCTGCACCGAGGGCTTGAGAGGCTGGCCGGCCACCAGGGCGCCGATGGTAGTGCTTAGCAGCTTACCGAGTATAGTGATCACCGTTATAACGGCTACCGGTCCGGCATACTTTACGATCATCGCGGGATCTATCAGCATACCCACCGAAACAAAGAATACCGCGCCAAACAGCTCTTTTACCGGTTTTACCAGGTGCTCTATCTTTTCTGCCTGTGTGGTCTCCGCCAGTATAGAGCCCATTACAAATGCGCCCAGGGCCGGGGAGAAACCCGCCTGCGTGGCCAGCACCACCATTACCAGGCAAAGCCCGATGGAGGTAACCAGCAGCGTTTCCTCGTTCATGAGCTTACGGGTACGCTTTAAGAGGGTAGGCAGAAAGAAGATGCCTGCCACAAACCATATAATGAGGAAGAAGATCAGTTTTACAACAGAGGTGAGCATTTCCATACCGGCAAACTGCTGGCTGGCGGCCAGGGTAGATAAGAGTACCAGCAAAACAATAGCCACCAGGTCTTCTACCACCAGTATACCAAACACCAGTCCGGCAAATTGCTGCCCTTTTACGCCCAGTTCTTCAAAGGCCCGGATGATGATGGTGGTAGACGAAACGGAAAGGATACCGCCCAGGAAGATACTATCCATGGTAGACCAGCCCAATAAGCGGCCGGCGGCATAGCCTAAAAGCAGCATCATCACTACTTCAATAACAGCGGTAATAGAAGCGGCCCCTCCTACCTTGATCAGCTTTTTGAAACTGAACTCCAGGCCCAGGCTAAAGAGCAGAAAGATCACGCCTATTTCAGACCATGTTTGAATATTCGCCTCGTCAGAAACAGTGGGCACCAGGGACACGTGAGGACCAACAAGCAGTCCGGCCACAATATAGCCCAATACCAGCGGCTGTTTTAATTGCTTAAAGATGAGGGTGGTAACGGCCGCGGCCGCCAATATCAATGCCAGATCTGAAATAAGTGCGGGAATGTGCATGCTTGTACTAAAAAAGGTTTTAAATATGAATAATCAGGAGATGGATGCTGCCGGCTGCAATATAAACATCTGTGTATAAAAAACACAATACATCTCTCCCGTAACTCCAGTGCCAGTGCTACGAAACACGTATTAGAAAATGATGAGAGTCTTATTTTACTTGCGGACCTTGTCCAGCAAGTCGCTTAGTACCAGCGCATCCTCGGCGCTTAAACGGGTACCCAGGTCTTCATAAAAGGCAGATAGGGGCGCCTCCAGTTCTTCCAGCAACTGCAACCCTTTTGGTGTGATGGTGATGTCCATTTTACGGCGATTGAATTCGCAAAGCTGCCGTTTTACATATCCCTGTTTCACCAGTTTGTCGAGCAGGCGGGTAACGTCGCTGGCCTTATCCAGTAACACCTCTTTAATCTCACCGGCTGAAACCGGTTTGGGATGCCGGCCTTTTATAATGCGCAATGCATTGAAATGCTGCGACAGTATGCCGTATTTTTTGAATACATCGGTGTGTGCATCCCGTAACCAGTTACTGGTATAGATCAGATTTACCACAGCCTTATGAAAATTGCTGCCGAATCTACCCTGTTTAATGGCTTCTTCTATTTTCATACACCACAAAGGTAACAAAAACAACAGATGTTGTAACGGATTAGCCGGAAGGGGGGTATCCGGAGCTCCGCTTTCGTAGGCTTTTTCTCGTTAGCCCCTACGCAAACCCGTTAAATCTTAGTTAAGAATCCCATTTTCCCGACGTTCACTAGACAAAATAGCGACTTCACCAAATGATCCACACTTGGTAACTGCCGGCGATTATTTTTGTAATAGGTTTTTCATAGGATATGGTTAAAAAATTAGGCGGTATTCCTACCGCCTTTTTTTATTTCTCGTTTATAGACAACCGTGAGTAAGCCCTTCCTACCAGAAACGCACATACAGCGCGCTCAGTATCAACAAGGTAACAACGATAAGCACCAGGGTGGCTGGTTTCAGGCGGAACATCTTGCTGTCCAGCTCAAAAGCTTTGGGATTCACTTTCGGTCCGCGGAGGCTCATCAACACCATCACCAGTACCGTAAAGAAGAAAGACCAGCCCATACAGATCAGGAAGGGGATCTCGTATTTGCCCTTACCATTCGGGAAGGCAGTATACAGTAAAGTCTCATTACCAAACCATTGCGGCGCATAGTTATTGAACACCACAGACAGTACAAAGCCGGTAATCACACCAGCCACCGCTGCAGCGCCGGTAGTACGCTTCCAGAACATGCCCAGTACGAACATTGCAAATACGCCGGGGCTGATAAAGCCGGTATATTTCTGGATAAAGGTAAAACCGCCCTCTCCTCCTATTCCAAGCAGATCATTCCAGGTAAAGAGAATGGCCAGCAGCATGGCAGCTACAATGGTGATACGTCCTATCCACACCAGCTGCTGCTCATCGGCTTCCTTACGAACATATTTTTTGTAGATATCCAGTGTAAAGATGGTAGAGATACTGTTAGCCTTACCTGCCAGGGAGGCCACAATCGCCGCCGTTAACGCCGCCAGTGAAAGTCCTTTGAGGCCGGTAGGCAGAAAGCCCAGGATAGCGGAATACGCGTTATCTGCGTTAAAGTGTCCGCCGGGGGCCATTTCCTGCTGTAAAGCGCCGTTCTTGTACAGCACATAGGCAGCTATACCGGGCAGCATCACGATAACAGGCATCATCAGCTTCAGGAGGCCGGCAAACAGGATCCCGTTGCGGGCGGTCTGCAGGTCGGCTCCCAGCGCCCTTTGCGTAATATATTGGTTACAACCCCAGTAGTTCAGGTTTACGATCCACTGACCGGCAAAATACATGGTAATACCGGGCAGCATCAGGTACTTATTGATGTCTGCCTGGGGAGCATCCTGGGCGGGTTTTGCCAGTATCATCTTGAAATGGTCCGGCGCATCCTTTATCAGCGTGTTAAAGCCTGCCAGCACATTGCTGCCGAAGCCGAAATGCTCGCTCACCATGCTCAGGGCCAGGTAGGTAGTGGCCAGGCCGCCGATGATGAGCACAGCTACCTGTATCACGTCCGTATAGCCGATCACTTTCATACCTCCCAGAGTGATCAGCAGGGCAAATACGGACAAGCCGATCATGATCAGGTGGAAATTGCCGTTGCCTACTAAACTGTTGATAGCCAGGGCGCCCAGGAAAAGGATGGAAGTAAGGTTCACGAAAATGTACAGGAATAACCAGAAGATCGCCATGATCAGGCTCACCGTCTCATTGTACCTGGTTTTCAGGAACTGAGGCATGGTAAAGATCTTATTCTTCAGGTATACGGGCATGAACCACACTGCTACAATGATCAATGCAATGGCCGCGATCCATTCATAGGCCGCTACTGCCACACCTACGGAAAAACCGTTGCCGCTCATGCCGATGAACTGCTCCGCCGAAATATTGGATGCGATCAGGGAAGCGCCGATGGCCCACCATGTTAATGATCCCTCTGCGAGGAAGAAGTCCTTTGTATCCGTACGGGCCTTTTTCTTACGCCGGTAGATCCAGTATCCATATGAAGATACTATCAGGAAATAGATAATAAAAATAACGTAGTCGACAAATACCAGTTTATTCATAACGCTTGATTACGGGTTTATAGAGCACTAATATATGTCTATTTGACATTTATTCAAAAATACGGGATAGAAATTTTATGAATTGACATTTCAGGAGCCAAACTGGAAATATTATGCTAAATTGCAGGGATTTAACGGTTTACCCATAAATACCATGAAAACAGTGCTTGTTGATGTATAAGTTTATTTTTCCTTTCCTGCTGATTTTCGGCTTTCTTCCCAAAATGTCCCTGGCGCAAAAAACATCACCCCTGCCTGGCAGCAACAGGGTAATGCTCAGGATAGCCGACACTTCGGTGTACATACACCTCTACGATCAGGACAAAAAGGTAAAACCCGACCTGGAAAAATATTATTACTGGTATAAAAGCCAGGAGGTAAAAATGACCCACGGCCGTTACGACGGACATCTGCTGGACGGCGAATACACCGAATACTACCCTAACAAACAGCTTAAGATTAAGGGCTATTTCCGTAAGGGCATTAAATCCGGCACCTGGATCAACTGGGACAGCCAAGGCGAATACCAGTCTGTCTGCCAATGGAAGGATGGCCAGAAAAATGGCCCTTTCAGGGAATATGACCAGAATGGCAAACTGCTGCGCTGCGGATATTACAAAAACGACCAGCTGGATGGCTGCCTCACCACCTTTACTGCTGATGGAAAGCAGGAACAGAAAAAATACCATCATGGCGATCTTCTGCCTGAAAAAGAGCAAAAAGAAAAGGAGCCAGCACAGCCCGCCCCGCAACAGTAATGGGAAATTGCGTTCCAGCTCCTTGTTGCTGGCCATTTTTATTGCCTTTATTATTGCCACGCTTTCCTCCCTGCTGTTACTCCGCGTGTACTTCTATAAACAGATCCAGCTTCGCTTCCAGGCTGAACAGGTACGTTATGACCACCTGCGCTCAGGCATTGCCCTGGCCCTGGCAGACAGCAGCGGCCAGGATTACACGTTTGAGGGCACGTTGTTTGGCAACAACGACCCGGTTGTAATGGTGCATTGCCGCAACTGGGGCGTATACCGCGTAGCCACCGTCACTGTTAAAGACAAACGGGACACCATCAGCCGGAGCCTGATGATCGGCGCATTGCCGGAAGCCGAACTGGGAGCCTGTCTCTACCTGGCAGACCACAATAAACCACTGGCCCTTTCAGGGAACACGCTGCTGAAAGGGGATGTATATCTTCCGAAGAATGGCGTGACAGCGACCTACCTCGACGGGAAGGGCTTCGGTTATTCCAGTTTCTTTGAAGGCAATAAAATGCAAAGCCAGGGAAGCTTACACCCGCTGCTGGACAAGGACATGATCCAGGCAATTGCAAAGCTGGCAGAAAAAGACACCCTCTATACCACGGAGGGTAATAGGGATAGCATACAGCAACACTTCAGAGACACCGTCCGTAGCCTCAATTTCAAAAGAAAATTTACCGCCAGCGGTTATTTCAGTGGACAGGTCATCATCCGCTCGGGAGAATCGATCGAGATACCCGCCGGCACCCACCTGGAGCAGGTGATCCTGATAGCACCCTACATTAAGATCGGTGACGATTTCACCGGCAGGGTACAGGTTATTGCCACAGACAGCATTGTAGTAGGCGAAAACTGTCACCTGCAATACCCCAGCGCGCTGGTGCTGGTAAAACAGAAAAGCACCATCAGCACGCCCGTTACCATGCGGGTGGAAGACAATAGCCGCATCGACGGAGTGATCCTCACCTACTCCCCCGACCCGAATGATCAGATAAAAACATTTACCCGCATCGGTAAAAACTTTCTGATGAACGGGATCATTTTCAGTGATGGCTTCCTCGAGCCCGATGGTACAATAAATGGCACAGTTATAACAGATTATACTATCTTGCGGCGGCAAAGTGCTATTTACGACAACCATTTAATGGATATAACCATCGATCGTGCATCACTATCCGGTTATTACCTGGCGCCGCCCATATTTAAACAACAACGGAAGAACAACGTGATCCGATGGCTGGAATAGGTAAAAAGACCTTAAAAGCGGCTTCCATACTGGAAAGCATCGTAGCAATGATAATCATCATGATCGCTTTGGGCATCGGTCTGATGGTGTTTACCCGCTTTGCATTTCCCGCTATGGGAATGCAGGGAGAAAAAGCCGCACGGCTGCTGGACCAGCAGGTACAGCTGATAGACCGGTCTGCAGCGCCGTTTCAGATAGATACTATTATGAGTGGATTGCGGCTTACTGCCACCGTAACACCTTACAAGGGATACCGGCAGGTATGGCTGGTGAAAGCCCAGGCAGTTGACCAGCAGGAACAGGTAATAGCACGAAAGCAGGTATTGATAATAAAACATTAATCGTCTATATTGGTCCGTCATTTCATCCTCGCACCTATGAGAGTAAACTTAAAAAAGCGCCTGACTGTTCAGACCCAACTACGGGCGTTCACACTTACGGAAGTACTGGTAGTATTGATCATTGTAGGCATACTGGTTTTGCTGGCGCTCCCCAACCTGATGCCGCTCATTACAAAAGCCAAAAGCACGGAAGCCAAAGTACAGCTGGAACACATATACACGCTGGAAAAAAATACTTTCTACGAAAAGTCTGCTTATTCAAAGGAGCTCAATGAGATCTCTTTTGAACAACAGCCCTTGACCACACAGGGCGGGCAGGCGAATTACCGTATTGAAATAGTGCAGGCTACCAGCAACAGCTTTACCGCCAGGGCCACCGCTGTTGTGGATTTTGACGGGGATGGCGTCTTTAACGTGTGGGAGATAGATCAGAACAAGCACCTTGTTGAAACCGTACAGGACTAGTAATGTCATACTTTTATCCTTTAACCGCCATACTGTTATACTTCCTTATTGCCTGGCAGGACATCCGTTACCGGGCTGTCAACTGGATTCTTTTTCTATTGCTGGCCATCGCTAACATCAGCTATAGCTTTTATGGACTGCATATACCCCTTGGGGCGCTGCTGCAGCAAACAGGGCTTAACATGCTGCTGATAGGCAGCCAGCTGCTGCTGTTGAAGCTGTACTTCTCGCTAAGGAACGGTAAGGTGGTCACCATTGCCGACAGGTACATTGGCTGGGGGGATATTGTATTGTATGGCGCGCTTTGCTTGCTTTTTCCCCCCTTAATACTGATGTGTTTTCATCTCCTGAGCCTTCTATGCTGCCTGCTGCTATACGCGGTGCTGCACTTTTCCGGTCGTACACCGGATACCGGGCAGGTACCGCTGGCCGGCATACAATGCTGCCTCCTGCTGGTGATGGCTGCTATTCAGCTGGTACAGCCTTTTCCCCTGTACGACGATACCTGGCTATTAAACCTGTTGCCCCATGCATAAGGATCTGCCCATTAACGTGAACCAGACCTTGTTACCCATTCTGCATGCAGAACAGGCATGGCATTACCGCATCATACCCAAAGAGAGAACAGCAGAGACTTTACATTTTTATATTGACGAAAAGGCATGGGCGCCTGGCCTGGAGGATGAACTTTACCTGCTGCTGGGGCAGGAAGTACAGCTGGACAAACGGCCGGCAACTGAAATCAGAACACTACTGACGGCTTGCTATCCCCTGGCCCAGCACGACAGCCGGCTGCAGAACAGGTACTATACCGGCAGCGCAGATCATTTTCTTCATGACCTGATCGCTGAATCCAAAAACCTGCACAGCAGTGATATCCATATTGAGGTATACGAAGAAAAATGCAGGGTCCGCATCCGCATAGATGGCCTGTTGGTACAGCGTTACCTGGTGGAGCGCAGCCAGTATCCTTCCCTGATCAACAAGATAAAAATACTGGCCAACCTGGACATTGCCGAGAAGCGCCTTCCACAGGATGGCAGGATATTCTTTGCACACCAGGAGCAGAAATTCGATATACGTGTTTCTGTACTGCCTACTCTGCACGGAGAAAAGATCGTATTGCGCCTGCTCAACAATGACGCTACCAGTATTGACCTGCATACGCTGGGTTTCTCGCCGCAGGATTTGGATAACTACATGGACGGGATCAAAAAGCCGAACGGTCTCCTGCTGATCAGCGGGCCCACCGGCTCCGGTAAAACCACCACCCTGTATGCCACGCTGAAGCTGCTGAACAAGGATACCCGCAATCTCGTAACGATAGAAGACCCGATAGAATACACCCTGGATGGGGTGAACCAGGTACAGCTGAAAGAAAACATCGGCCTTACATTCGGTGCCGCCCTGCGTACATTCCTCCGCCAGGACCCTAATATCATAATGGTAGGTGAGATCCGCGATCCGGATACGGCAAACATGGCCATACGTACTGCGCTGACCGGCCACCTGGTGCTCTCTACCATCCATACCAATTCCGCCTGGGGCACTGTTTCCAGGCTGATCGACATGGGCATCCCTCCTTTCCTGATTGCCGATAACCTGAACACCACGGTGGCGCAACGGCTGTTACGCCTGCTATGCCCGCATTGTAAGGCAGAACAGTCTTTTGACGAAAAGCTTTACCCGCTGCGGTTCAAGCCCTTCAGGAAAGTATCCCGCCATTGTGTGCCGCAGGGATGCGATCATTGTTTTAATACCGGGTACAAAGGCCGTAAAGCGGTTTATGAAGTGATACCAATAGACAGAGAACTGTCTGAACAGATCAAGAATGCTAATATGAACATAAAAGACCTGTTGAGAGAGCGGCAGATAAAAACGCTGGCCGAGAACGCCTTTGAATTGTTTGAGCAGGGGCACACTTCCCTGGACGAGATATATGCATTGTTAACAAATTAAATGTACGGATCAACCTATTGTGCGCATGAAATTAAGTGTAATAGTACTCAGTTTTTTATTATCCCTTGCTTGTGTAAACGCCCGTGCACAATCAGCAGACAGATTCCCCCAGCTGGAACAGCGGCTCAAAGACCTGTCGCTCACCGTTCCGGGCTTAAACCAAAAGGCCACGCTTAGCATTTCCGGAGGTTCCCTCCAGGAGTTCCTGCGGGCCATCGCCAGCACCCATAACCTGAACCTCAATATTGATCCGGCGCTCACTCAGCGGGTCACCAACTATTTTTCCGGCGAAACGGTCAGCAACATACTGCTGTACCTCGCCAAGACCTACGACCTTGACTTTACTTTTACAGGCAGCATCATTTCCATTAGTCCTTACCGGGACCCGATGCGGAATATGCCCCCACCACCTAAAGAGATCCGGGTAAGCTACGACAACAGCAACGGTCTTATTACCATGGACCTGCGTGAAGATTCCCTGACCACGGTAGCTAAAAAGATCACTTTATTATCCAACAAAAATGTGATCGTCATGCCCGCGCTGTTTGGCAAGACCGTAAACGGATATATTCAGGCGCTTCCCGTAGCGAATGCATTGGAAAAACTTGCCCTCAGCAACAATTTCAAGTTCACGAAAACAAATGACGACGTGTTTGTGCTCGAACCACTGGAGGCCAACGAACAGATTACCCTCAAGCCTACATTGAGCGCGATGAACAATCCCAATACGGTGATCCGCCGCACAAACCCTTCCATGCCGGGTAACAGCGGCGCTATACAGGTGGCAGAAAGCACACAGGGAACAAGACTGATCTCACTCAATGTTACCAATATGCCCATACGCGATGTGATCAAAAATATTGCGGAACAAACGGGCATCAACTATTTTGTTTATTCTGATCTGCAAGGCGTTGCCACCGCCAATATCAACAATATGGAATTTGACAAGGTGCTGAACTACATCTTGCAGGGCACTGAATACACCTACCGGGTGGAAGGGAATATCTACATGATCGGTAACAGGCAGAACGAGGGGCTACGCGCCTATAAGCTGGTACAATTGCAATACCGGTCTATGGACTCCCTGATGCACATCATTCCTCCCGAGATGAAAAGAGGCGTTGAGGTGAAAGAATTCAAAGAGCTGAACAGCTTCCTGCTGAGCGGCGCCTCTCCCCAGATCGCGGAGA